>Ga0310696_10001646_pt1 | contig 31823 bp, 24 predicted proteins | sample AusTroGonzalo_MG_4_FD_203885 | JGI IMG/M metagenome (GOLD analysis project Ga0310696, IMG submission 203885) | Bovine rumen microbial communities from tropical cattle in Woodstock, Queensland, Australia - Gonzalo_02 (v2) (version 2) | ecosystem: Host-associated > Mammals > Digestive system >... | reverse complement strand
TATCCCTAAACGGAGTCTTGCTTTGCATCATAGAACAAACTTGCTTTGTTGTCTGCTTTGCTAATTGTTCCTGTCTTCTGGACTCAGCAACTCTCCTTTCTGCATCACTTTCAATAAGTGATATTCTATTGTTTGCATCACTTTCAATAAGTGATATTCTTTGGTTAAATGTATATTGTAATTTCTTCAGTTCTTCTATATATTCTCTCGTTTCAGTTCTTAACTGCCTAACAGATTCAGCAGCAGATGGAGCTGCATATACCTTTGTTAACAGATAGTCGGACGTGTTCTGATAGACCATCGTCCGCAAGTCGGCTATCAATTCTGCACAAAATGTTTCTTTGTCCAAGGATTTAATGAAGTTTTTAATGATTTCTTCCCGCCGTTCTAAATTGCTCTTCTTCTCTTCAAACTGTCTTGTTAAGATTCCCTTTTCTTTTTCATAAGCATTAGTAAGCCGCTCTTTTTCTTTCTGAGTAGCGCGATTGTTGGCCTCAATTTTACGATTTGATTCTTCGATTTTGGCTTTACACTCTCCTTTAATATACAGCACACGCCAGAACAGTAAGACAATTGCAGACATTGTAAAAGCAGACAGCATCTTAAAAGCAATGTCTAAATCCCCGTTTATGAGTTTCTCATATGAATTGCCCGCATTCAATAGTAGGGGGAATAATATAAAAACTCCCATAATGAATGGTAGCCACATTAGACACCCCAATGATTCAAGCCATTCTGAATCTGTTTTCATAGCTCTCCGATTCCATTTTTGTTTTCAATTAGATAATGTTTGTTGATATCTTATCGGTAGGCAGGTCAAAAGAGTATGAGATGCCACATAACAAGGTATCTAATACGTGAGTATTTCTTCTGCAACCATGCCCGTAGGGGCGGCCTCTTCTTCCATGCTGGGATAAAATGCTATAGGACTGTCAATGATGAGGTTGATGCCGAGGGCATTCTCCAACTTCGTGAGGATGTCGAGCGAGAGGTTCTCTTTGCCCTTCAGGATCTTTGAGACATACTGTTGAGTGCAGCCCAAACGCTCAGCAAGAGCTGTTTGTGTAAGCCCCTGTTGTTTCATCTGCAACAGCACCTTTGCTGCTATCCGCTGCGAATGTTGCAACCACGACCAATTGTCGCGCCTCCATTCTGCCTCCTCACGCCATGCGGATGGTGTCTGGCTCTGGTGAGCCTCGAGGACTTCAAGAGTTTTCTTTTTCATGGATGGTTCCTCCTTTCTTATTGTATTTCGGACAGATAATCTACAAATCCATCGGCATCAATAGCTTGATTACTGATGAGGTAGTTGCGGACCTGTTCCATCTTGTTCAATTCCTTTAGTGTATGCTCGCGCTCTTGCATAGTTCGCGTCAACTTAATGGCACCACCTGTGATGATATAGCACCCGGGCTCCAGCTTGATGGCGTAAATGCGAAGCCAAGAGGCGTGCTGGGGGCGTTCCTTGATTCTGGCTTTCTCCTTGCCAAGTAGCATCTCACTGGTTCGGCTGTTTTCCAATGGGCGGAAAATCTTGTCGAGGTCTGCCTCGGGCGAGATATCAAGTATCAGGCACTGAATACGATGGTTGTCGTCAATGGTGTCATAAATAGCCTGATTAATGTCTGTAATCTTGAAATATGATTCGAGGTCAGTCATATTGGCCAGAAAGAAATCCACCAACCACTCTGGGTCGCTCCATTGTTCAAAGAGCGCTTGCAGTGCATTATCTGTAGCTCCTTCATAGCGTACTGCCCATAGAGTGTTGTTATCGAGAATCTTGTCGAAAGTCATATCTCATAGCGTTTTCTTTGGCGCAAAGGTAATATGAATGTCTTGAACATACAACTATCAGTTGTGAGATTCTGCTGTTTATTATGCTTTTTTAATGTTTGAGCATCGTGTATGTGGGTTGTTCTGTTCTAACGCATTTCGTTGTTTCTAAGTGCAAAATAACATAAAATAAAGCTTCAAACAATAATTAATTCTGTCTGCAAGGCTTGCACTTTAATAGATTTTTGTACTTTTGCCGTTAGATACAAAGAAAATGCCTTATGATTTTCACATTAGGATTAAAGAAACTGCCGTTTGTTCCTGACAGCAAACAGATTATATATGTTGCGAGTGAAAAAGACGAGAAGGTTACAGAATTAGTCAGACGTCATTTTCATCGCATTCGGGATTATTTCCAGGAATGGGGCTATACTTTCTGCTACATTCCTTATGTGAAGCATGACCTTCTTACTGGCGACAGGCTGCACTATAACGCCCCATTTGCGAAGAGTTCCAAAGAAGCTGATTATATGGTCAATGATAACTTTATCCTTGACTATATGGTTCATCCTGAGAATCAGGATAAGGTTACGCCCTCCTTGCTCTATTATGACGATGATTTGCTGCTACCGGACTATCCTGAGGCTGAAGACCAACTGCGAGGAATCTTGATTTCTGAATCATCATTTTCTGACAATGGAGACTTGAGAGGTGTCTTAGCTGAAATCCTCAATGATATCAGAAAGCACAAGAAGTATGATATCCATTTCGATCGTGCTGGGTATGTATCTGAAGAATCAGAAGATGATGAAGGTTATATTTTATTCCGCGATGGCGATGAGGAACCCACGGCTGAAGCAGGATTTGACACAGAATCACAGTTATTGATTCAAGAGATAGAGCTGCGTATAGAAAAGCTACGTCAGAAAGGCATAGAATCCTACCTGATTGAGAAGCTGTTCAGTAAACGAGAAACGATGTTGAGCCGTATGCACATCACCAGGGATTTTCACATCTATCTGAACGACTATTTCGACATGGAGATTTTTATGACTCCGCTACCGAAAGCAGTCTATATCCTATTCTTGCGACACCCTGAAGGCATTACTTTTAAATCCCTGACTGATTATAGGCAGGAACTGACGGATATTTACAACCGAATCAAACCTGCCTTTGGTTCTACAGCATCTCTGAGAAGTATCGAAGCTGTCACAGACCCTTTAAGCAATTCCATCAACGAGAATTGTTCGCGAATCCGTGAAGCCTTTGTTTCAAAGTTTGACGAGCATCTGGCTCAAAACTATATTATCACAGGCCGACGCGGAGAGCCGAAAAAGATTCTGATTCCAAGAACACTTGTTAAGTGGGACGACGAGATTGCCGACCTTTTTGAATAACTCCGTCTGTCAGTTTCTTGAGATCTGGATTCTTCTGATATAATAGACCTTCTTTGAAATATAGGTTCTTGTCGTTTCGGCATAACTCCCAGATGAAGTTGAAAGCATGAAATATGTTTTCGATGCTGACCCCTGCTGGTATCATTTCATTATCGTCAAGATAACCGCTCAGATAAGCCTCTGAGGGATTGCCTATATTCAGTCGCTCACAGATGAGCCACGCTACAGATTCTGCCTCAAACTCTCGTTCGTTCATTGGTAGTGAACGCACATCCCAAGGCTTCCAACCCGATGGAGCAGGAAGATGGCGGCAGAACAAATGGCCTAACTCATGAGCTAAAGCAGCCATCTTTTCTCCAGAGCTGGCAGATTTATTAATACTTATAAGATAAGGTGCATCAAGATCCATGCTATGGTCTTTCTTGATGCAAACGTTCTTATTGACTCGCGGTTTTTCCAAGAGTTCTATCTTCGCAGCGTAATCCACACCGGCATTCATTTCCATATCGAAAGCTATGCCATGAAAAGCACAACGCTCTTGGAGTCTCTCCAACTCATCTGGATCCACATCACGTTTCGTTTTGTATGGACGTGCTAAGAATTCGAGAAGTTCATCATCTGATTCAGGAAGGAGTTCAAGGTCAGATTCTGTATCACCTATTTCAAAAAGATAATCCACAGGGCCAAATGGCACAAGGATTATCAAAGGCTGTGCATTGGGCTTTAGACGACGATGATATAGTCTTCTCCATTCCTCTTTACGCATGACCCATTGTGAGCCAGGCTTCTGTAGCTTGACAAGCATGGCATTGTAAGGCGATAAGTGGCGGAACTTACCGCACATATTCAGCAATTCACGATAATATATGCTGGAGCGGAAGCTCCGAATATTTTCAAATAAGATGTCAAGATTTGACTTTTCCCAAGAATCTCGTTGTGACATAGTGGTAAATGATATTGTTGAATTTTTGGCAAAGTTACTGAAAGAAGTTCCAATAGATGCATCATTTAAAGAAAAGTTACCTGCTGCAAGCCTTGCAGAGAGTTTTTGTTTGGAGGAAATCAATAATATAGTGTATTTTTGCGACATCGAAAAAGAACCTGAAATACAATTGGCCTTAACAAACGATTGTTTTTTTATGAGTTAGAGGGAGAGGTTATGCAGGTGTTGTTAAATAGATTAGACAATGTCAAGAGCAGAAATATTCGGTGTCTGCCGGCTACTTCTTGTAGGACTGATTGTGGTACTACCGTCCACAGACATTGTTTCGGCTCCCGCTCGCAGGATATTAGTGGAAATTGTGTCTATTGAGAAGTGCCTGCTGCGGGAGCTTTATGGTCTCAAAGGTGGGCAGCTCTTTCTGCTTGGCCTGTACCGAGCTTGCCGTTTCACGTTCTCTGTGGACTTTGTGGATACAACTGCATTATTGGCTCTGATGCCGATTGTACCCATAATCTTGTGTCTTCGGGCCTCACCCGCTTCACGATACATTTCCTCGCATAAGATACCCCCTAATAAGTGCTGGTTCCTTTGTCTGTGATTTGAGAGGTCGCCGTGTTGCGAAAGTCCAAAAGAGGGGAGTATATGTGGTTGATGGAAAGAAAATCGTCAAGTAAGATAATCAATTTCAGCATCGTGAATCTGCATATACAGGTTCGCGATGCTGAAATCATTATACCTCACCTCAACCCTTCGGGCTTTTGAGAGTTAAATTCGTTGTGAGAAATGTGAGAGAATGATGGCTGTATAGTGACACAGCTGCATCCGCAGTGTCCCCTTTTATCGCTTCATGACCGGGTCGCAACTGAGACCGATGCCGAGCTTGTTGAAGATCTTGCGGTCTACTTCGCCAAGCATGACGGTCGTGTGGACCTGGCAGCCCTTGAGTTGGGGCAGGGCTTCGAGGGCGCGGCGGCAGTTGTCGTCCTGGGTACTCAGCACGGCCAAGGCCACGAGGACTTCGTCGGTGTGGAGGCGTGGGTTGTGCCCCTGCAGACATTCTATTTTCATGTGCTGGATGGGGACAATCATGCTCTGGGGGATGAGCTTCAGGGCGTGGTCGATACCTGCGAGGTGCTTGGTAGCGTTGAGCAGCAGGGCGGCGCTGCAGCCGAGGAGCTCGCTGGAGCCGGAGGTGATGATGGTGCCGTCGCCCAGTTCGATGGCGGCGCAGGCGTTGTCGGGCAGTCCCTTCGATTCTTCCTTGCGCTTGCGGGCGGCCACGGTGGTGCGGCGGAAGTCGGTGGTGATGCCAGCCTGGCGCAGCAGGATGGAGATTTTCTTCACCTCGGCATCGTCGGTGACGCCCGTGGCCAGCTTGTTCAGGGCGTTGTAGTAGCGGCGCACGATTTCGTCCATCGAAGCGTGGCTGCACACCTCGTCGTCGCTGATGCAGAAGCCCACCATGTTTACACCCATATCCGTCGGCGACTTGTAGGGGTTGTGGCCGTAGATGCCTTCGAAGAGGGCGTCAAGGACGGGGAAGATTTCGATGTCGCGGTTGTAGTTGATGGCAATTTTGTTGTAGGCTTCGAGGTGGAAGGGGTCGATCATGTTGACATCGTTGAGGTCGGCGGTAGCCGCCTCGTAGGCGATGTTCACGGGATGCTTCAGCGGCAGATTCCAGACGGGGAAAGTCTCGAACTTGGCGTAGCCGGCCTCGATGCCGCGCTGGTGCTCGTGGTAGAGCTGGCTGAGGCAGACGGCCATCTTGCCGCTGCCGGGGCCGGGGGCTGTGACGATGACCAGCGGGCGCGTGGTCTCGACATAGTCGTTCTTGCCGAAACCGTCGGCCGAAGCGATGAGGGTGACGTTGTGGGGGTAGCCCTCGATGAGGTAGTGGAAGTAGTAGCGGATGCCTAAGCGATGCATTCGTTCGCTGAAGGCTACGGCGCTGGCCTGACCGTTGTAGTGGGTGATGACGACGGAGCTGACCATGAAGCCGCGCTTCAGGAATTCCGAACGAAGGCGCAGCACGTCTTCATCGTAGGTGATGCCCAAGTCCGCGCGTACCTTATTCTTCTCGATATCGGCGGCGCTGACGACGATGACAATTTCCGCGCTGTCCTGCAACTGAGAGAGCATACGCAGTTTGCTGTCGGGCTGGAAACCAGGCAGTACGCGGCTGGCATGGTGGTCGTCGAAGAGCTTGCCGCCCAGTTCGAGGTACAGCTTGTTGCCGAACTTGGCGATGCGCTCTTTGATGTGTTCGCTCTGGATGCGAACGTATTTATCGTTGTCGAAACCTGTTAGCATGAGGTTATATAGAGTGATAATGTGTGTTACTTGATGAAGACTTTGTGCACCTTGTGGTCGCTGGTACGCACGATGTTGATTCCTCGTTGGAGGGTCTGACGCCGAGAGCCGTCGGGAGCGTAGATGGCGGTCGGAAGAGTATCGTCAGAGGCTTGGGAAGGCGAGTCAATGGCGTCCTGAATCTGGGTGTAGCGAACGAGCTGGAAGTCGTCTGCCTCGAACCACGTATTGGATTCCAAGCCGATGGTGGTCTTGCCGGAAGAGTGGTAGAAGTAGGCTTCGAGGAGGTATCCGACATGGCGGTCGAGAAGCGGCTCGGAGGTGACACGGACGTCGCCGCAGCGCAGCGTCACCTGATTCCAAGCGTCGGAGGCTACACGGACCGAGAGGCGGTAGATGCCACGCAAGAGCGAAACGTCCTGAAGGCAGAAATAGCCGTTGGCAGGAGTGCCGCCCCAGGTGTTGAATACGTAGTCGCCGTCGTGGGGCGTGAAGTCGCGGATGGAAGCTCCCTCGTCGTTGTCGAGCACGCCGGAGATGAACGCTTCTTCCGCGTCGGTGGCTACCGTCCAACCCTGCACGGAGCCGTGGGTCAGGCGTTTGCCGAGTTCAAAGGAGGGGTTGATGATGCGGCGAGTCATGTCGGAGGTTGTGTGGTTCTCGACAATCCACGCCTCGATGCGTTGCCGTAGGATGGTGATGTCAGAGGTGGAAGAGCCTTGTGCGGAAGCCTTCGCAGTTAGGAGGCGTTTCAGTTCTGCCTGCATGTCTTCAGGAAGAGGAAACTCCGTATAGGGGAGGGCCAGGTTGAAGGCATTGGTGTATTCCGTATAGGCAGCCTTCTCAGCATCGGACTGGTCGGTCCACTGCCAGTTTGTCCAAGGGTCGTAGAGAACGCCCTCGGTGGAGAAGGTGGCGACGACGGGGTAGTGGTCGGCCAACGGTTCTCCGTCCTCTCCGTTGAAGTCGGTGTCTACCTTGAACGAGCGCAGCTTCAGTTGCAGGCCGAAGCTGGGGTTGATGTATAAAATCTTATCGACGATTTCTCCTTGGTTATAGCCCAACTGACCAACGAGGAGGTCGTTTGTGCCATAAGTGGGGTAGGTGTTTTGCTTGTTCTTCTCGACCCAGGCGTCGTGGATGGTGTAGCGTGGGTCGGCATTGATGCGGTCGACGAACAGGCTCTTGAGTTTGTCGCGCGTGTAGCGGCAGTTGGTGTCGCCGAAGACGATCTTGGGACGTGTGCTGGGGTTGGCAAGGATGTCGCTGGCCAGTTGGTCCATCTGGCTCTCGCGTGCGGCGATGTCGGCGGGGTTCGTCTCGGCGTCCATGTGGAGGATGTAGAGGTCAACGTCCTCTCCGCCGGGCAGCGTTGCCAGATAGTAGCGATAGCCTTTCTTGATAAGGCCGTCGGCTCCTTGGTCGGTCTTTCCGTTCCACTGGTTCCAGCGCGTCCACGTCTCGTAGTTCATCTGGATGTCTTTCTTCCAGAGCAGCCCAAGCCCGTCGGTGTCGAGGGTGGCGTCGTTGAACAGGGCGGAAGCAATGTTGCTTGCGTCGATGCTGCCCCGATGGGTGCCAACATTGTACTTGTCGCCGATGGCACTGATAAGTGAGCCGTGGTAGTTGAAGTCCTCGCTCAAGCCTACGATGTCGTAGTCCTTCGTTGCCAGCTTCTGGCTGATGGCCTGTGCTCCGGCGCTTCCCTTGGAGTCGGGGTTGAGGGAAATGCGGGTCACTACGAGGTTAATTTCGGCGGGCAACCCGTCGACGTTCATGGCGGCAACGGTGAAGGTGCCGGATGTCTGTGCTCCCATGCTCAGGGCAGCGAGTAACAAGGTAGAAAGTAAGAGAGTCCTTTTCATAGTCATTATACAATTTCTTCGGCGTCGGCCTCCTTGATTTCCACGGCGTCAACAAACTGGGCGTCATATTGTTTCTGGAATCGCCACAAACGGATGCCAAGGAAGAATTCGCTGACACCGTAGCAGATGAAGGCGATGCCGAACACCGTGAAGGGGAGGGCGGCGGATTCGGTGGGGTAGAGCAGAATCATCACGCCTGCGGCGATGACCACCAGGAGTGGAATCAGAAACAGCGAGAAGGAGAGGGGAGCGACCTTGCGGTTGGTGATAAGCGACCACATCTGACTCGCTCCTATCAGCACCAACAGCAGGCCAATGACATACATGAAAATCTCCTTGAACATGGTCGGCCATAGGATGAGCACCGTGCCAAAGGCCAGTGAGCCTATGCCGACAACGGGGAATACGGGACGCAAAGCCGAGCCACGGTTCATCTTACTGGAGAAATAGCCGATGAAAGCGGTCAGGCCGGAGAAGGCAAAGAGACCGCCGATAACCTGAACGAGCAGGTCGGCTATGGTCGAAGGGTTGCTGACGAGCAGGAAACCTACGGCAATGGCACACAAGGCGCGAAGGATGTAGCTGAGGAGACGCATTTATGTTGAGAGTTGAAAGTTGAAACCTTTTTCCGGCGCAAAAGTACAAAAAAGAACGGACGTATAGGGATAAAGGACGGTGAAATCAGGAAAAAACAGGCTAAAACAAATAATTTTCAACTTTCAACTTTCATCTTTCAATTATTTGCCGTATCTTTGCAGCCGCAATCAAGCGAACAAGACGTGAGAATCAAGGAAATCATTGCTGCCCTTGAGCAATTCGCGCCTCTGCCCTTGCAGGAGAGCTATGATAATGCCGGCCTGCAATGTGGATTGACAGAGGCGGAGGCTTCAGGGGCATTATTGTGTTTAGACGTGACCGAGGAAGTGCTTCGCGAAGCCGTTGACCTCGGTTGCAATCTGGTCATCAGCCACCACCCACTGCTCTTCCACGGGCTGAAGCAGGTCTCGGATGCTGACCTCGTACAGCGTTGTCTGCGACTGGCCATACAGAACGACCTTTGCATCTACTCCGCTCACACGAATCTCGACAATGCCGAGGACGGCGTGAACTTCAAGATGGCCGAGAAGCTGGGACTCATCGACGTTCAGTTGCTGGATGCGAAGACCGTTTGTGTTGGTTCGCGCCAGGTGAAGAGTGGCAATGGTGTCATCGGCTATTTGCCAGACGGCGAAGACTCCCTCGCTTTCCTCCAACGTGTGAAGCAAGCCTTCGGCGTCGAAGCCTTGCAGCACAACCAACTCCTGGAGCGTCCCGTGCAGAGTGTAGTTATCTGCGGTGGAGCTGGTGATTTCCTGTTGCCCGAAGCCATCCGCGCCGAGGCCGATGCCTTCCTGACTGGCGAAATGCACTATCATACGTGGTTCGGTCACGAACAGGAAGTGCAGATTGCCGTGCTTGGCCACTACGAGAGCGAACAGTTTACCCGCGAGATTTTCCGCGACGTCATCGAGCGCACGGCTCCTCAGCTTCCGCTCTACGACACCGAAGTGCGAACCAATCCGATTATGATTCTTTAGAACAAAATATTATGGCAAGAGAAAGAAAAGACCCCTCAGACCTCAGTATTGAGGAAAAGCTGAAAAACCTCTATCAGCTTCAGACCATGCTCTCCGAAATCGACAAAATCAAGACCCTCCGCGGTGAACTGCCCTTGGAAGTTCAGGATTTGGAGGACGAAATCGAAGGCCTTACCACGCGCATCGAGAAGATTCAAGACGAAATCGGCAACATTCAACGCGAAGTCTCCGGACGCCGTATTACCATCCAGAACAACCTGTCGAACATCGAGCGATACAACGACCAGTTGAATAATGTGCGCAATAGCCGTGAGTACGAGAACCTGACCAAGGAGATTGAATACCTCCAACTCGACAACCAACTGAACGAGAAGAAAATTCGCGAGGCCAATGAGTCCGTGGAGCGCAAGCAGGAGGAAATCCGTCGTTGTTCGGACAGCGTCACGGAGCGTCGTACCGACCTCGACATCAAGAAGAGCGAGCTTGATGAGATTATCTCCGAGACCCGTGCCGAGGAAGAGAAACTGCGCGAGCGCAGCAAGAGCCTCGAAGCAACGATTGAGCCTCGACTGCTTTCCGCCTTCAAGCGCATTCGCAAGAACTCCCGCAACGGTCTGGGTGTCGTTTACGTCCAGCGTGATGCCTGCGGTGGTTGCTTCAACAAGATTCCGCCCCAGCGCCAGCTCGACATCCGTATGCGTAAGAAAATCATCGTATGTGAATACTGCGGACGTATTATGATAGACCCCGAACTCGCCGGAGTTCAGTTGCAGACGAAGAGCGTGGAAGAAAAGCCGAAGCGTCGTCGCCGCACGAAGAAAGACGAGGATTAAGGAACAGATATTCTCATAAAAGAATAAATAAAATTTGACGATTGGCTGGCCGATAGGGTACAGCCAATTGTCATTTTGGGACTTTTATCAAAGAAAAGCGCAGAAAAAGCCTTTTTGTGGAATAATTTTCAACTTTCAACTTCCAACTTCCAACTTTTTGTTGTACCTTTGCGCCCGACTTTCAAACAACATAAAGTCTAACAGTAAATTTTACTCATTTTTTAATTAACTCTATGTCTAACTTAACAAACATTCAGCCCCTCGAAGACTTCGATTGGGAAGGCTACGAGAAAGGTTCCGCTCAGACTGATCAGAGTCTGGCACAACAGCAAGAGGCTTATGACAAGAGCCTCACGGGTGTCAACGACCACGACGTGGTAGACGGCACCGTCATTTCCATCAACAAGCGTGAAGTAGTTGTCAACATCGGCTACAAGAGCGACGGCATCATCCCCGTCAGCGAATTCCGCTACAACCCCGACCTCAAGGTTGGTGACACCGTAGAGGTGTACATCGAGAATCAGGAAGACAAGAAAGGTCAGCTCATCCTCTCTCACAAGAAGGCTCGTGCCACCAAGAGCTGGGAGCGCGTTAATGCCGCTCTGGAGAACGAGGAGATTATCAAGGGTTTCGTCAAGTGCCGCACGAAGGGTGGCATGATTGTCGATGTCTTCGGCATCGAGGCTTTCCTGCCCGGCAGCCAGATCGACGTGAAGCCCATCCGCGACTACGACGTATTCGTCGGCAAGACGATGGAGTTCAAGGTCGTGAAGATCAATCAGGAGTACCGCAACGTCGTTGTCAGCCACAAGGCTCTCATCGAGGCAGAACTCGAAGCTCAGAAGAAGGAAATCATCTCCAAGCTGGAGAAGGGTCAGGTGCTCGAAGGTACCGTCAAGAACATCACTTCCTATGGTGTATTCATCGATCTGGGTGGTGTCGACGGTCTCGTACACATCACCGACCTCAGCTGGGGCCGCGTCAGCGATCCTAACGAAGTCGTTAAGCTCGACGAGAAGCTCAACGTCGTTATCCTTGACTTCGATGAGGAGAAGAAGCGTATTGCTCTCGGCATGAAGCAGCTCACTCCCCATCCTTGGGATGCTCTCGATCCCAACCTCAAGGTGGGCGACCACGTCAAGGGCAAGGTTGTCGTCATGGCCGACTACGGTGCATTCATCGAGATTGCTCCAGGTGTCGAAGGTCTCATCCACGTCAGCGAGATGTCTTGGAGCCAGCACTTGCGCAGCGCTCAGGACTTCATGAAGGTAGGCGACGAAGTCGAAGCTGTCATCCTGACACTCGACCGCGAGGAGCGCAAGATGTCTCTCGGCATCAAGCAGCTCAAGGAAGATCCTTGGGAGAATATCGAGCAGCGCTACCCCGTTGGCAGCAAGCACAGCGCTCGCGTTCGCAACTTCACGAACTTCGGTGTCTTCGTTGAGATTGAGGAAGGTGTCGATGGTCTCATCCACATCAGCGACCTCAGTTGGACGAAGAAGGTTAAGCATCCCAGTGAGTTCACCAAGATTGGCGAGAACATCGATGTCGTCGTCCTCGAAATCGATAAGGACAACCGTCGTCTGAGCCTCGGCCACAAGCAGTTGGAGGAGAATCCTTGGGATGTCTTTGAAACCGTGTTCACGCTCGACAGCGTCCACGAAGGTACCATCACCGAACTGCTCGACAAGGGTGCTGTCATCCAGCTCGAGTACGGTGTGGAAGGTTTCGCTACTCCCAAGCACCTTGTCAAGGAAGACGGTAGCCAGGCTCAGCAGGGCGAGAAGCTTCCCTTCAAGGTTATCGAGTTCAACAAGGAGAGCAAGCGCATCATCCTCAGCCACAGCCGCATCTTCGAAGATGAGGAGCGTCGTGCTGCCCGCGAAGCCCGCAAGGCTGAACGTGCTGCCGCCAAGCGTCCCGCCAAGGCTCGCGAGGAACAGCCCGCCATCCAGAACCAGGCTGCCAGCACCACCCTCGGCGACATCGACGCCCTGGCTGCTCTGAAGGCTAAGATGGAACAAGGCGAATAAAGGATTGCGCGCATACACGCGTGCGCACGAACCTTATATTTAATTACTTTTATGAGACCGTGTCAGTTCCGCTGACACGGTCTCTTTACGTTCATAAGGCATTTCCCCGTTCTTCATAGGGATTTCCTCCCTCAGTTTTCGGACTTTTGCTTTGGCCATGATACGGAAAATGTGTTCCTTTGCAGCAAAAACAAGAGAGAACCCCTTGTTCAGCATCAACAAAGAAACCCAAAGTCAAACCCTTAAACAGAAAGAATTGATATGAAACGCTTGATGATTTCCCTGGTTCTGATGGCGACGATAGCCGCCTCGGCCTCCGCAATGAGTTTATCCAAGGCTCGCAAAGAAGCCTTATTCCTCTCGGATAAGATGGCATACGAACTCAGCCTCAGCCTTTCGCAGTACGAGGCTGTCTACGAAATCAACCTCGACTATCTGCTTGGTCTCCGCAGCCCAAGCGATTTGGACGGCAGCTATTGGCTGCGTCGGAATACGGACTTGCGTCATGTCCTAAGTCCTTGGCAGTGGGAGCGCTACACCAATATCGTGGATTTCTATCGTCCGATGGTTCACGTCAGCCGACATGGTTTCTCGCTCTCACTGCGCGGCCGCTACACCAACAAAGACTTCTACTACTACGAGCGTCCTGTTATCTATGGAAGCTATCGTGGCGGACACAACTCCGGGCAGACGAGCTACTATGCCAATCGTGACTTCCATCGTCCCCCGACCGATGCCGGACCTCAGCACTACGGAAGCTCTTCTCCTCAAGCCTATGGCAGTGGTCGTTCTGGCAACAAGGGACGGCCAAGCTACACGGGCGGAAACTCCGTCAGAGGTGGCTCTTCCCGTGGCTCTTCCACGCAGAAGTCCACCGTTGAACCTCCTTCGCGCCGAGGAGACACGCGCAGCGAGAGCCGGACTTCCTCCAATTCTTCGCGAGGTTCTTCCCGCGGCAGCAGTTCCCGTAGTGGCAATCGCCAATAGGCAAAATCGTTGACCGAAAAATCGCCAGTGAGCAAAATAATCGCCTCACTGGCGTTTCTTTAAAAAAAAGAAATCAACTTTTGAGCACCCTACTGTTAAAGGTTCTCATATATGCTGATTGAGGCTACTATCCAACCTCAAGAGTCTTGTTCTTCTCCTTCTTTTCTTTTTTCAAGTTTTTGCTTTCTGAAAAATGTCATTTGTCTGATAAATGAAATAAACGTCAGGAACCCTGACCATTCTTTGTCATTTGTATGTAGTTTACGGAAAGCAGTATCCTTATTTTAACTGAGGGTTATACATATGTTAGAGCTTTATAGTTATTCTATATACCCCTTTCCATAGCAAACTCTACATTGATTAGTCCCATGGCAAATATCACAATTTTTATCTACATAAATGTTTAAAGTTCCATCATATGAAGTCATTTTGCCAGTTTTATGACAAGCCGTACATTTACCATCGCCTCCACATCCCCTACATGTCCGGCGTGATAAAGAACTGCCTGATGAAGAATTACCGCCCGATGTAATCGTAGATGAACCGCCCCCGATATTGCCACCATCAGCATAGCCTCCTCCTTGTTCATAAATATGAAAAATTCCATCTGCAGTATAGAACCCTATCGTTTTATGAAATGCCGTAATTTGAATTCTTTGACCTACTCCGTTACATAATAGACATTTGTCTCTGAAAATTGACATTGTTGAGATTCCAGAACCATTGCAACCTACACATTGTGCAATACTTAAGGACTCACGAAAACCTTTGTCTGTAATGTATATATACTGCACGTGAGAACTGCTATGAACATGCTTTTCTGAACCAATGATATTACCAAGATCATCTTTAATATGATTATATGAAGAATAACGGTAAAGTTCATCTACATATTGGACATTATTTTTTTGGCGATTGGAGTTCTTAGCATAATTCCCTGTGTTTGATTGTTGTACATAATCATTTCCCGATCGTGCATTGGGACTCTGAGCATCATAAAGAGCAAGTGTGTTATACAAAGTTTCCCATTTCCCATTTTTTGTCCAAAAAAAGTTGTATTGGGAGTTCCTGGGAATTGCTAAATTATCGGAAGAGTTCTTTATATAATAAAATTTCTCATCCTTATCATATTGATTGAATGTTGCATAACTGCTATTGGACTCTTTCTCTGGAATATACAATTTCCATATATTTCCATTTTTCATGAAGAACCCTCTGTTAAATGTGTATAATTGACTACTCTGGATAGGACAATAATTATAGACATTAATCGTAGTGTAGATTGTTTGCCATTCGGAGTTTCCTTGTTTCATCCAGATGTCATTCTTTACACTTTTGGGAATACTAATTTTACATTTGTTATTACTTATGTAATAATAATTGTTGTCAGAAGATACCTGTTTATATGTTGACCAAATTCCAGTCTTTTGCTGTGGCCTATATTCATTCCAGGAGTTTCCACTTCGAATAAAGTATCCACCTTTATAGGTACATAAAAAACTCTGTGCATTAGCAAATGATGAAATAACTAAGGTGTAAATAATAAAGACGATTCTTTTCATAGGGCTTTCATATTCGACTTCACTATGGCTCCACTAGTGAAAGGTTTGTCTTGAGGTTGATTGTTAGGGTTCGAGAGCAGATACGAAGAAGACGTGGAACCGACTTTATTGTATCCTGAGGTTCTGCAATACCTGTTATCAAAATAAAGTATAAGTCCACGCCTTGCAGCGCGAACGTTACATCTTTATGTCCCTTGACAACTATGAATTTTGCAGATTCTAGGATTCAGGACAAAAAGCTAACGCTTCGTCGTATATGTCTTTTGGTTAAGCCTGTTGACGTTTATACCATAGGCAATTTGTTTTTAGTTAGACTTTAATGGAGGTGATGGTTTATAATTCCAAAATCTCATTGATGGAGAGTCCTGAGTACTTGACAATGGTTTCTGCGGGCAAGCCGTCGGCCTTCATCTGACGGGCGATGTCCATGGCTTTCTGTTTCTCTCCCTCGGCACGTCCTTTCCGCTCGGCTGTATTCACGATATTGGTAAGGTCGCGGTAGATTTTAACACTTTCTTCATATTCGCGGGCGTCTTGTGGCGTGAAGCGAGCAATTTCAGCTTGTTCAAATAGTTTTGTGAAGATGCGCTCTTGCAAGGCTGCGGGACGTTGCATTAGACGTGAAAGGTTGCGCAGAACAAAAAGCCACTTGTCAAACATCGTTTCTAGTTCATTCTCCGATTTGTTGAACTTTGGCATTTCCAGATAGACGAACGTCAGTTTGTCGTAGAATACATGCTTGTCCTTAGTGTCCATCAACTTCACTTCGTGGTGATAACAATCAGGGCTGTATTCATCGTCTGGAAACACGAAGTTCAGGATGCCCACCGTATAGACGGCCTTCAATTGAAAGTTCCATTCACCTCTCGGTGCTTGCTCGCGGATAGGAAACGTGGCGTAATAGACGCTACGATCCTTGAAATAGTCCTGTTCAGCCTTCTGCATCTCTACGATGAACTTTTCGCCTTGTTCATTCTCGCAATAGACATCGAAAATGGCTTTTCGGTCGCGATAGCTCTCGCCGAAATGCTCGCCGTTGAGGTAAGTTACATCGCGGACGACTTCGTGGCCATAAAAGAGGGCATTAAGGAAACTGATGAGCAAATCCTTGTTCATCTCCGTGCCGAACAATTTCTTGAAGCCGAAGTCAGTATAGGGGTTTATGTATCTTTCTGTTCCTTCTACAATCATAAGACCTCTTTTAATATTTTGATGCCGCAAAGATAGCTACAAATCCTTTCCCTCCCAAATAAATCGAAAGAAAAGTGGGAGAGTGGGGGACAGGAAAAGCTTTTATCTTAAATATTGTGAAAGCCTAATGCCGCTTCCGCTTTTTCTTCGTACCTTTGCCCAAATCTTATTATTGAAAGAATTGTGAAGAACATGAGATACTTATGGGTAATATGTGTGGCGTTGCTGTGGCCGGTAGCCCTGTTGGCGCAAGCTCCGACGTGTACGCCTACGGCAACGTTTACCTACCTTGGAGCCACAACTCTGGAGGCCGAGGAGTCCGAGAGCTATTCCGGTTCTGCGCCTGTGCTGGCCGAGTTCAAGGCCAACCCGTCGAACCTCGGCGACTACAGCGCACGCTATACGTGGTACTTCATCGATGCTACCACGCGCGACACCCTGTTCACCCGTAATGAAGAGGAAACGTCCTATACTTTCCAGAAGAGCGGTTCGTTTGTTGTGGAACTAAGGGCAAACTTTGATAGCGGCACGGACATGATTCTTTATCCCGAAGAGGGAGAGGAGCCTGTTCGCTTCAACGTCAGCATCCCGGAATCCAAGCTGGAAATGCCCAATGCTTTTTCTCCCAATGGCGACGAGTATAACGAGATTTATCGTGCCAAGGACACCCACCAGAGCATCGTCAAGTTCCGTGCCACCATCTTCAACCGCTGGGGGCAGCGTCTCTACTCGTGGGACAACGTGAACGGCGGATGGGACGGAAAGGTGAACGGCAAGGTGGTGAAGGACGGCGTCTACTTTGTCAACGTCGAGGCACTGGGTGCCGATGGCCGCGAATACCGTATCCGTAAGGATGTGAATGTGTTGACGCGCAAGGTGGAGAATGGAGGAACTGGAACGAGTGCAGAAGAATAGCCCCTCTACCAACCTTCCGGGCGAAGGACTGATAGAGGTTCTTGGGGCGCGCGTCCACAACCTGAAGAATGTGGACGTCACCATCCCCCGTGGCAGCCTGACGGTCATAACGGGACTTTCGGGTTCCGGCAAGTCCAGCTTGGCTTTCGACACCATTTATGCCGAGGGACAACGCCGCTACATCGAGACCTTTTCCGCCTATGCCCGCAACTTCCTCGGAGGACTGGAGCGCCCGGATGTGGACAAGATTACAGGACTCTCTCCCGTCATCAGCATCGACCAGAAGACGACGAACAAGAACCCGCGTTCGACCGTGGGCACAACCACGGAAATCTACGACTTCCTGCGTTTGCTCTATGCCCGTGCCGGTGAGGCCGTTTCATGGCGCACGGGCGAACCGATGGTGAAATATACCGAGGAGCAGATTGTAGACCTCCTCATCCACGACTATGCGGGTCGGCGTGTGCTACTGTTGGCTCCCTTGGTGCGCAATCGCAAGGGACACTACCGCGAACTCTTCGACAGCGTGCGCCGCAAAGGATTCCTGCGCGTGAGGGTGGACGGCGAACTGATGGAAGTGCAGGAAGGCATGAAGCTGGACCGCTATGTGAACCATAGCATTGAGGTTGTGGTGGATCGCATGAAAGGCCCCTCCCCAGGAGAGGATTTTTCCCGCCTTCGTCATAGCGTGGAGCTTTCCCTGAAGATGGGAGAGGGACTGATGATGGTGCTCGATGCCGACACCAACGAGTTGAAGCACTACTCCCGCCGCCTGATGTGCCCCACCACGGGTATGAGCTATGCCAATCCGGCACCACATAACTTCTCGTTCAATTCGCCTCAAGGCTGCTGCCCTCGCTGCAAAGGACTGGGCATCGTCAACCTCATAGACGTGAACAAGGTTATTCCCAATCGTTCGCTCTCAGTGCGCGAAGGCGGTATCTCTCCCATGGGAAAGGCCAAGAACCAGATGATATTCTGGCAGATGGAGGCTCTGCTGGAACGATACGACTGCACGCTCGACACCCCCTTGGAGCAGGTGCCCGACGAGGCTGTTGATGAAATCCTGAACGGTTGTCCTGAACGCTTGCGCATTCCGGCCGCTGTCTCTCATACGACCAACGATTATTATATAAGCTACGACGGCCTGACGAAATACATCCAGATGCTTCAGGATTCCGAGGCCAGTGCCACAGCCCAGAAATGGGCCGAGCAGTTCTCGAGAACGGCAACGTGCCCGGAGTGCAAGGGGGCACGCCTGAACCGCGAAGCACTGTATTTCTTTGTCGGCGGGAAGAACATTGCCGAAGTGGCCGACATGGATATCAAGGACCTGCACGCCTGGATTTCCGCCCTTTACGCCGAATGCACCGAAGACTCCCCGAGTCCCATGTCCGGCGATACGGTCGCCGGAGCCCCCCTTTCCTCCTCCCTCCTTTCTCCCCGCCAGCGCCAGATTGCAGGCGAAATCCTCAAGGAAATCCGTTCGCGCTTGCAATTCCTTGTCGATGTGGGCTTGGACTACCTCTCCCTCTCCCGTTCCAGCCAGAGTCTTTCCGGCGGCGAGAGCCAGCGCATCCGCCTGGCCACCCAAATTGGTTCCAAGTTGGTCAATGTCCTCTACATCCTCGACGAACCTTCCATCGGCCTTCACCAGCGCGACAACCGCCGTCTCATCCGTTCATTGAAGGAGTTGCGCGATACGGGGAACACGGTCATCGTCGTGGAGCATGACGAGGAGATGATGCGTGAGGCAGATTACATCGTGGACATGGGGCCTTTTGCAGGCCGAAAAGGGGGAGAAGTTATGTTTCAAGGGAAGTACGAGGAAATTGTAAGTTCCAGTCCCTCCCGTCTCGAAGGCGAGTCCCTGACCCGCCAATATCTCCTTGGCCAGCGCTCTATTGATATTCCCTTAGAACGCCGTAAGGGCAATGGCGGCTTCCTTGAAATCAAGGGAGCATGCGGCAATAACCTCAAATCCGTTGATGTTGCTTTCCCCCTCGGAACCTTCATCTGCGTCACGGGTGTTTCTGGTTCAGGCAAGTCCAGCCTCATCAACGATACGTTGCAACCCATTCTCTCGCAGCATTTCTATCATTCCCTACGCGACCCGTTGCCCTATGACGAAGTCCTTGGGCTCGAACATCTGGACAAGGTGGTCAGCGTGGATCAGAGTCCCATCGGACGCACGCCGCGCTCTAACCCGGCAACCTACACGGGCGTCTTCTCGGACATCCGCGACCTGTTCGTCTCGTTGCCCGAAGCGAAGATACGTGGCTACAAACCCGGACGTTTCTCTTTCAATGTGAAGGGAGGACGCTGTGAGACCTGTGGCGGAAACGGCTACAAGACCATTGAGATGAACTTCTTGCCCGATGTTATGGTGCCTTGTGAGGAATGCCACGGCAAGCGCTACAACCGCGAGACCTTGGAAGTCCGCTTCAAGGGAAAGTCCATTGCCGATGTCCTCGACATGACCATCAACCAAGCCGTGGAGTTCTTTGAGAACCAGCCGAATATCCTCCAGAAGATTCGTACCTTGCAGGAGGTGGGACTGGGATATATCAAACTCGGACAATCATCTACGACCCTCTCTGGCGGCGAGAGCCAGCGTGTGAAACTGGCCACAGAACTCTCCCGACGCGACACGGGACGCACCTTCTATATCCTTGATGAGCCTACCACGGGTTTGCATTTCGAAGACATCCGCGTGCTCCTGGCCGTACTCCAGCGTCTGGTGGAGAAAGGGAATACGGTTCTGGTTATCGAGCACAATCTGGACGTCATTAAATCTGCAGACTACCTCATCGACCTCGGACCCGAAGGAGGACGGGGTGGTGGTCGCCTGCTGGCTGCGGGCACTCCCGAACAAGTGGCCGCGTCTACCGAAGGCTACACTTCTGCCTTCCTGCGTGAAATCCTCCGCTAACACTGCGCGTTCTTGATTTCCTAATTTTCAATTGATTACCAAACAGGTTATCACATCTTCCCATATCTCCCGCATTTCCCTCAACCTTTTCGGTTCTGCGTCAAATTAGGTGGTAAGCAACCACCTAATTTGCCAAAATGTTTTAGTCAAAAAAAGGCGTTTACCGTCACCTTCCCGCCTACGCGCCCGATAGTCAATCGGTTATGGGTGACGGTAAGGTGACGGTAAAGCCGTTTTTGGGCAAAAGAAAACCCGATGTGGCTGATAATGAGGACCAAAGATTTTATTTACCGTCACCTTTTTGGTATGAAGGCCAAAACGCTTGCAGGAATGGAAAGAAATGATAGGGAACGGATAAGGAAACTAATTGGCACGAATAAGCACAAATTTTGACCACAAATAGAGAAAGAAAAGAATGCGCAAGAATACGCAAGAATTTAATTCAAAGAATACGCAAGAAATAAAGAGGACTTTCGTAAGTATGCTAAGGTCTTGTAAGACAAAGCCACAGCGTGGCTTGATAGGGATAGCCAGCCATTGAAATGGCTGGTAGGCAACCGGGAAGAGAAAATGCGTGCCTTTAGGTACGCGACATCCAATCCCTATCGCGTACCTACGGCACGCCATCCATTTACGATCCCATTACCAGCCAATGAATTGGCTGGCTACCCTTATCTGATGCCTACGGCATCGGCCTAACGGATTAGGAATAACGGATTAGGAGCTGGAAGGAATCCGTGTAATCCGTGAAATCCGTGGTGTATATTGTAGTGGGTGGCTCAGCCTATTTAAGTCTGATTTCTGTAATTAGGTTCCCTTGTTTGTCCCACTAATGAGACACGCCAGAACCCTTAAGGGTTCAGACTCTAACCCTTAAGGGTTCCCGCTCCAACCCTTAAGGGTTCTGACGTAAACCCCTAAGGCTTCAAAACAATTTAGCCAAGGTGATGGTAACTCGACGAACCTATCTGACTCATACACAACCGTTTGAAGGGCGTTTTTGAGCAGGAAAACCGCAAAATGCCGTTTACCGTCACCTTACCGTCACCCGATAGCAGGCTGACAATCTGCCTGTTACGCGGAAAAGGTGACGGGTGATGGTAAATTTTACAACAAACTATTTCTGTGTCGATTTAGACAGTGAAAGAGCATAAATACGGTCAAGATAGTTCTTTGAAAACTATGTGCCTGCAACGAGAGTGTTAACTTAGGGAAATCTATCGGCGCTGGACACCTTTCGTCAGAAGGAGGTCGAAAAGGTAAGTAGCCTTGATGACGATGGCACCGTTGGCGGAGCGGCCAAAGGGGTCACGTTTAGAGTTGTTGAAAATGTCAGCCAGACCGTAGTAATATCGGCCTTCTAACTGGAAGTGACCGACGTGGCGGGCACTAATCTCGACTCCGGCACCAGCCGTGATACCATAGTCAAAGATGTTCTCCACCTTACGTCCATATTGTTGCGTGATATTGTTCGGACGCTTCGTGCCATCCCAGGGATTACTGTAGTGCTCCTTTTCTCCGAGGCAGAATCCGATTTGGGGGCCAACGAGGAAAAAGAACTGTCCTCCCTTCAGCTCACGTCCCCATGCCAGACGCGCCAGTATGGGAATTTGCAGGTAATGGATTTGGCGGTAGTAGGTGTCTGTGCCGTATTCTGGCTCGATATTCTCTTCCCAACCTAAATCGGCATAATTGATTTCGGCCTGCAATGCACAGATGGCTGCGAGGTATTTCTCGCACGTATAGCGCAAGGTCAGTCCCAAGGTGGTACCGCCTTTCCAATTTTGCTTGATGGTAGGATTGAAACTAACCTGATTGAGCGTATAGCCTGCATTTACGCCAATGGAGAGGTCTGAACGAGCATCACCCACCTGTGCTGCAACAAAGTAGGGCAGCAAGATGAGCAGGAAGGTGGTCGCGAGTCGTCTCATTGGGCTTGTTTGTTGCGGGTGAGGATGTCGATGGTCTGGTATGTCGTGTAATGGATCATTTCAATAAATGAGTTTACGAAACCATCGTTTTCGCTCTGACGCTCAAAGATGAAGGAGTTCTGGAGAGGGTTCGAAGGAACCTGGTCAAGATGATTTTCCAAGTTGTCGCCGTAGGTGGCATATCCACGTATGAAAAAGTAGCCAAGGTCAAAACCCATCAGTGCATAGCAGGGGAAGGTCGCCTGCGGTGTGCTCTTGAGCCAACGGGCGAAGCGGGCGTCGAAGGCTTGCACGCGCGGAGAGAGGGGATTGCGGTAGAATGGCGTAAAGATATAGGTGTCGAACGCATAGAAATCCATCAAGAATTGTTGCGTATAGGCTTGCCACGCGGGATAGCCGATGAGCGAGATTTCCACTTCGGGATGCTGGAGCTTGTAGGCACGTAGCTTCGGAAGCGTGAGGTTCAGGGCTTTCAGGGTACTGCTGTCCAGGATGAATAAGTTGCGTCGTCCGGGGTTGATGACTGCCTCAAGTGCTGTCTCGTCTTCCGTGGCTTGGAGCTGTCGGACGACAATGTCGTTCTCGGCCACGGCATTCATCACGTTGTGTATGAAGTGGAAACCTTCGTCGTTGGCTTCTGTGGTCTCAACGGAGATGATGTTGGCTTCGGGGAAGACATTCTGTATATACCATGCGGCTTCTCGTTGGGCAATGGTTCGTGGAGCCGATGCCATGTAGTACCTGGGATGGTTGGCCAACTGGGTTGTCTGGGTAGAGAACGGTACCACCAGCCGGATGCCGTTGGCATCGCAGTAGTCGGCCATTGCTGGTAATTGGACTACGTCCAAAGGGCCGAAGATAACGTTGCATTCACTGAGGGTATTCTGCGCCAGCAGCGTTTCAATGTCTGCTGCACTGCTACCCGAGTGAAAGGTCTGGACTTCCGTGGAGATTCCTTCTTGGCGCAGGCTGTCGACAGCAAAGAGCAGGCCTTGGTAGAATTCTACCATCTTGGCACCTCTCGATGTCTTTTCTTTCAACGGCAGCACAACGCCGATGCGCACCAAGACCTCACCACTTCGCATGGCAAATGTGGGGTGGGGGAGCAGTGCCATCGCCAGAAGTAGCAACACTACCCGGTAGCTCAAGAATCGGCAGAAGGAATGTTCGGTCATTTCGGAGATTTTAGCGCAAACGGTCTAAGGAGCGAACCAACGCCTCGTCTTTCAGGATGGCACGGAAGGCCAGGAAAGAGAGTATGCAGGCTATGGCTGGGAATGCGGCCCACGGCTCAGGCAGGAAATCTGCATGGTACTTCTCCCCTAAAAGGAACCAGAAGGCGGCATAGACAACGTACCACCCGACCAAGAGAATACAGCCAAGTATGGCCAGTCGGCTCTGTACCAGACGTGTCCGATAGAAGAATATGTCGAGGAGTAATCCTGTAGATGTCAAAAGCAACAGGGCAAACATCGCCCATGGGGTGAAAGTGTGAGTGCCCTCTGCCACTTCTGCCAAAACAGGTTCTGAGTTGTTCAGGCCATTGAAGGTCGGCTGTCCCACCGCTTCGTGATAAGGAACATGCACCCAAAGGTTATACACCGTTCCCACCACTTCGCCTTCGCTGTCTACCAGACGTCCGATAGGCAAACAGAGACAGATGATGCATAAGAGGGCGGCGCCCAACAAATAAAGAGTCTGAATCCTTTGAATCATTCAGCCTGTGGATTATTGGTTTAAATAATTGATTTAATATTCTTCTTCCTCAACAGATTCCTTAGAGGGATTGCGGTAGTAGATCTTCCCTTCGCGGAATTCCTGGGTGGCGATGAGGCTGGGCTTCGGCAGCTTCTCGTAGAAACGGCTGATTTCAATCTGCTCTCGGTTTTCGAAAACTTCGTCCAGATTGTCGTTCGTAGAAGCGAACTCCTGCAATTTCTTCGAGAGCTCAGTCTTGATGTCTACGCTGATTTGGTTCGCGCGTTTGGCGATGATGGCCACGCTCTCGTAGATGTTGCCCGTTTCCTCGCTGAGGTCAAGAATGTTTTGGGTGACCGTAGTGGTCGGTGCGTTTGTCTTCTTGTAATCCATTTTATATAATACTTTTCGTTGTTCTGATAAGGGTTAATTCTTCTCTTTAATTCTTACTCCCAACCTTCACTCCTCGATGCTTTCACCTTTCAGAGCCTTTTGGCTTTTTGTCAAATAGTTCTGAGCTTCTTTGAGGAATGTCGATTCTGGAAATTCATTGGCAAAGCCATAGTATTCATCTATCGTCTGCCTGAAGCGCTCGATGCGCTTTTCTTCTACGCTCTGTCGGGCCAAGTGATAGCGCGAACGAAGAATCAGCATCATGAATTTCTCGCGACGCTCGGGCAGGGCATAAGGATAGTCGCGCAAGGCATTTTCTGAAGTAACGATACATGCCTCATAGTTGGAGCCGCCCGTCAGGCAGTTCAACTGGTAGCCTCCCAAGTCATAATAGAGTTGAGCCGCCCGTAGCTCTTTGTCTACCAGTCGGTCCTGCAATTGCTGGATCATCTCTTGTGTCTGCTCTTTCAAGCGTGTGTATGGGTAGTTGTCCAGAAAGCTCTGCAATTCAGCAATGGCCTGTGTCGTGATGCCTTGGTCCAGACGCGGGTCGGGCATGCTCTCGTAGAGCGAACGTCCGGCGTAGTAATGTGCCTCTTCCACGTAAACGCCACGGGGATAACTCTGATAATACTTCCTGAAAGCCTCCGAAGCGGTTTCGAGGTCGTCGCCCATGTAGGCACTCATACCCATCATAAACAGACACTCGTCGGCATATCCCGTACCTTTTACGGCCGAGAGCAGGCTGCTGAAGAGATCTTGGGCATGGGTGTATTGTCCTTTGACATAGCAGGCTTTGGCTACTTCATATTTGTATTCAGAATCTCCGTGCTTCATGGCGGCATTGTACTCGCCGCAACTTGAGAGAAGTAATGTGCCTATGGCTAACAGAGATAATAGTGTCTTTTTCATCATTACGCTATAAGTGGCCGCAAAATTACTGCTTTCTTGCGAAACGGCCAAAACAACGGCGTTTTTTTCGGAAAAAAACATGCCTTCCAGCTTATTTCTTATCATTTTTTTACGCTCTCGTTTGGATGGTTCAACACTTTTTTATAGTTTTGCAGAACTTATGCCAAATTTCCAGCTTATATCCAAGTACGAACCGACGGGAGACCAACCCGAGGCAATAGAGCAATTGACGCAAGGCATCGAGGACGGCATTCCTGCCCAAACGTTGCTCGGCGTCACGGGGTCTGGTAAGACGTTTACGATTGCTAATGTCATTAAAAATGTAAACCGTCCTACCCTTATCCTGTCTCACAACAAGACCCTCGCAGCCCAACTTTATGGCGAGATGAAGAGCTTCTTTCCCAACAATGCCGTGGAGTATTATGTCAGCTACTATGACTATTACCAGCCTGAAGCCTACATCCCTTCCACAGACACCTATATCGAGAAGGATTTGGCCATCAACGACGAGATTGACAAGATGCGGCTTGCAGCCACTTCGGCATTGCTCTCTGGACGACGCGATGTGGTCGTGGTATCCAGTGTCTCGTGTATCTATGGTATGGGTAATCCGGCTGCCTTTTATGATAATGTAATAGAATTGGTTAAGGGGATAACGCTCGACCGTAACATGCTGCTCCGTCGCTTGAACGACTCGCTCTATACCCGCAACGACGTCAGCCTCTCGCGTGGGGAATACCGTGTCAAGGGAGACACCGTCGATGTCTTTCTTGCCTACTCGGACAACCTTCTGCGCATCACATTCTGGGATGACGAAATAGACGCCCTTGAGGAGGTGGATCCGCTTTCCGGGATGCGGTTAGGCGAATTTCAGGACTACAAAATCTATCCCGCTAATCTTTTCATGACGACCAAAGAACAGACCTTGGCGGCCATCCGTCAGATTGAGGACGACCTGACGGAGCGTGTAAAGTATTTTGAGAGTGAGGGGAAGGCCTTGGAGGCTAAACGCCTTTACGAACGAGTCACCTACGACATGGAAATGATACGTGAACTGGGGCATTGCTCGGGTATAGAGAACTACAGCCGCTACTTCGACGGCCGTTCTGCCGGAACTCGTCCTTATTGTCTCTTGGACTTCTTCCCCGAGGATTTTCTGCTCGTCATCGACGAGAGCCATGTCAGTGTGCCTCAGATTTCGGCCATGTACGGTGGAGACCGAGCCCGCAAGACGAACCTCGTACAGTATGGTTTCCGTCTGCCCGCCGCCATGGACAACCGTCCGCTGAAGTTCGAGGAGTTCGAAGCTCTGACACATCAGGTTATCTACGTTAGTGCCACCCCTGCCGACTACGAGCTGGCGCAGAGCGAGGGTATCGTTGTCGAGCAAGTCATCCGTCCGACAGGACTTCTCGACCCCGTCATAGAGGTTCGTCCTTCTTTGAACCAGATAGATGACCTTATGGAGGAGATTCAGCAGCGTATCGAGGCCGACGAGCGTACCCTCGTCACCACCCTCACCAAACGTATGGCTGAGGAACTGACCGAGTACTTGCTCGATCATGGTATCAAGACCAACTACATTCATAGCGATGTGGACACCTTGGAGCGTGTGCAGATTATGGATGCCTTACGCGCGGGCACGTATGATGTGTTAGTAGGTGTGAACCTTCTGCGCGAAGGTTTGGATTTGCCCGAAGTGTCGCTTGTGGCTATCCTCGACGCCGACAAGGAAGGCTTCCTGCGTTCTCATCGGTCGCTGACCCAGACTGTAGGCCGTGCTGCCCGCAACATCCATGGAAAAGCCATCATGTATGCCGACTCCATCACCTGGTCCATGCAGCAGACCATCGACGAAACCAATCGTCGTCGCGAGAAACAGCTTCGCTACAATGAACTCCATGACATCACGCCTACCCAGATACATAAGGAACGCACGATGACGGATCTTATCTCGGCTAATCAGGAACAGCAGGCGACTACTGACCGCCGTGCTTATATCGAACCGGAGCGTCCTCTGCTCCTTGCTGCCGAGGCCGAAGCGGAATACCTGACACGCGACGATATGCGCAAGGCGGTGGACAAACTGCGGAAGCAAATGCAGGAAGCGGCCAAGAAACTCGACTTCATCACCGCCGCACAATTGCGCGACCAAATGCTACAACTCATGGCGAAGCTCGACGATGTGGCCGAAAAAGAAGCTTGAAAGCCCTGAAAAAGCAGAAAAACGAGCATTCTGGTAAAAAAAGTTGCAAAAACATTTGGCAGTTTCGCGGAAACGACCTACCTTTGCACCCGCTTTCGAGAAGGAAACATCGCAAGGGTGCTTGCAGCAAGATGATTCTCGAAGGGCGCTTAGCTCAGCTGGTTCAGAGCATCTGCCTTACAAGCAGAGGGTCGGCGGTTCGAATCCGTCAGCGCCCACACCTTTGGCTCCTTAGCTCAACTGAATAGAGCATCTGACTACGGATCAGAAGGTTATAGGTTTGAATCCTATAGGAGTCACATTCTTTGACATTATGTCTCTGGGCGGATACCAGAGTGGCCAAATGGGGCAGACTGTAAATCTGCTGGTTGTTACCTTCGGTGGTTCGAATCCATCTCCGCCCACGCCTTTAATTGCGGCAATAGCTCAGTTGGTAGAGCACGACCTTGCCAAGGTCGGGGTCGCGAGTTCGAGTCTCGTTTGCCGCTCTTTGGTGCGTTAGTTCAGTCTGGTTAGAATACATGCCTGTCACGCATGGGGTCACGGGTTCGAGCCCCGTACGCACCGCAAAAACTCCCAATCTTTAAACTTTTGAACTTTCAACTCTAAACGATAGTTGGTGCGTTAGTTCAGTCTGGTTAGAATACATGCCTGTCACGCATGGGGTCACGGGTTCGAGCCCCGTACGCACCGCAAAAACCAAGAAGCTGTGTCAAACATAATGGCGCGGCTTTTTTTGTATTTGTATAATAGGTATTTAATTTATGAACAGACAGTTACCTTTCTTTCTTCTGTGCCTCGTTTCATTAACGATTTCGGCGCAGTCCGACGTGAGCAAGTACTACCTTGCCAATCCCGGTTTCGACACCGACTTCGACCACGCTGCCCAAGCGACAGACAGGGTTGCCCAGGAGCTTTGTCCTGTCGGGGGATGGACGGCAGCCTTGAGTGCCGACTACACCATTGCGGGTGTCTATGAGTTCGGCTTTGCCGGAGCATTCAACGGAGCTTCCGTGCCTGCACAGGGTTATGACAACGAAGCAGGAGGTGCTTTGGCACTCTCGACGGGATGGGAGCAGACGTTCTGCTACTACCAGACCTTGACCTTGCCGGCTGGAACCTATACCATCAACGTTCCCACTTACAATGGCAAGACGGCCACGAAGGGCACGTCGCAACTGGCGTGGATTCCCACAAGTGGCACTTCCGTCGTCTCTTCCCTCGCCAACTATCCGGCAAAGACGTGGCAGGTGGACCAGATTACGTTCACGCTTACCAGGAACACCACGGGCAAACTCCAAATTGGCTACAAGGCAGCCACCGGTCCCTCGTCCAACTCGGCCTGTCTGTTGATAGACTATGTGCAGATTTTGGGCAAGGACATGGCCGTCAACAAGACCACCCTCAGAACCACCCTTAATACGGCCAAGCGTCAGTATGGAGAGGGAACTGGCATCGGGGCAGAAATCTTGAAAAACGTCATCGACCAGGCTCAGGTTGTGTACGACAATACCGAGGCTACGATGCCCGAAGTGCTCGAGGCTACCTACAACCTGACGCAAGCTTTGGAGACCTTCAACTGGCAGAACGCCTCCGAGGCGAATCCGCTGGACTGCACCAAATATTTGCAGAATCCTTCCTTCGAGACCAATGGCACCGAGGGATGGACAGTTAAGGGCATGGCGCAACAGAACAATTCCGTGTTCTCACGCAAGGCAGGCACCTATTACTTAGAGTCTTGGGTCAACATCGGCCAGCAACTGGGCAATGTCTCCGTCACCCAGACGCTGCGCAATCTGCCACGGGGCAACTACCGCCTGCTGGCCAACGCCCTGCACATCCAGCAGAGTGCCAGCGGCAGCACGACCAACAAAGGTGCAGCCCAGACGGGGGCTTATCTTTTTGCCGGGGTATCGAAGATGGAAGTCACGACCATGAAGACCTACACCCTGAACTTCGCCGTGGTCGATGAGCAGAGCGACCTTGAGGTGGGGCTGAAGACCGAAGATGCCACGGGCAACTGGCTTTGTGTGGACAATTTCAAGCTCCAATATGTCGGTGCTGTATCTGCGGCTGACGTCGCAGCAGAGGTTCAGAAGCTCGTTGACCTCGCCCAGGAGTACCTCGACCGGGGTATCCAGCAAACGGCCTCGACGCCCTTGACCGAAGCCATGCAGACCGCCCGGCAGGCACTTGAAGGAACGGGCACAGATGGCGAAGGCAACACCCTCTACGATGAGAGTGCCCTGGCCGCTGCCCGCGAAGCCTTGCAGGCGGCAATGGCCACGGCCGAAGCTTCGCTGCAACGCTACAATGCCCTTCAGGAACGCATCGACTACGCCCAGAAGGTACTCACTTGGTGGGAAGGCGTAGCCCGCAAGGCTACTACTTGGAACCTCCTTCAGACGGCCGTTAACACGGCTATGGAACAGATGAAGGACTACACACTGACCGACGCCCAGCTCACCTCGGCAGTCAACACCCTGAACACCCGCATCAAGTCCGTGGACAAGAAAATCTATTGCAGCGGCAACGCCTGCGGCACCGACGCCCAGCTCAAGGTGGCCACCAACCAATGGTGCTACGACCGTTCGATGCAGTCCAAGCACTGGATCCTCTTCTGGGAGCAGGGCTACGGCACTGAGCCGCCCTCAGCCGTCCCCGGCATCCTCGAGAATGCCGACAAGATCTTCGAGCTTTATGCCGGAGAACTCGGCTTCATCACCATCAACGAGGGCAAGTCCAAGACCGATACCTACAAGATGATTATCCGCCTGCGCTATACCACCGAGTGGGAGGCCAGCGGCAGCGGCATCGACGACCAGATAGGACTGCTCACCCTCTCCAACGGTGCCCACACCTCGCGTAGCGGACAGACCGTGGCCCACGAAATCGGTCACTGCTTCCAGTACCAGACCCACTGCGACAACGGCAACCAGAACGGCTGGATGTACAACTGGGGTAGCTCGACACTGAACGTCTTTTGGGAGATGTGCGCCCAGTGGCAGGCCTACAAATACTATCCCGCCATGCAGTTCGACAACGAATGGCTCTCGAACACGCTCAACGGCCTCCATCGCCATCCGCTGGCCATGGACTTGCGCTACAACAACTACTTCATCCAGGACTACTTCTGCCATCGCTACGGCATGGACTTCGTCGGACGCCTCTGGAACGAGTCTCGCAACCCCGAAGACCCGTTGCAGGCGTATATGCGGCTGACCATGACAGGCACCACGGCCCAGAAACTGGATCAGTTGGGCGATGAGATGTGGGAGTACGGAGCACGCATGACAACCTTTGACCTCGATCCCATCCGCGAGCAGGGCAAGGCCACCATAGGCAAGCGCAACCAGACGTCGCTCACCAAGGACAAGGAAGCCTGGTGGTGGCCACAGCAGAACAACTGCATCGAGAACTGGGGCAACAATGCCATCCGCGTGAACGCTCCCGCCACGGACAAGACCCTCTACGTTGAGTTCGAAGGACAGGCAGGCGCTGAAGGCTATGTCGGCAACAACATGGCCAAGGCGGGCTGGAAGTTAGGCTTCGTAGCCCTGAAGAAGGACGGCACCCGCGTCTACGGCGACATCACCACGGCCACGGCCGACGATCCTTTCCAGACCGTAGCCTTCGAATGCCCGGCTGGATGCACCTATGTATGGCTCGTCGTCAGCGGAGCACCCACGTCCTACTGGACGCGCGACTGGCTCAGTTGGAGCGAGGAAGGCGACATCGAGCAATGGCCCTACCGCGTGAAATTCTATCAGACCAATGTCTACGGCAACCCCAACATCAACACCTATCCGACAGCCGTCAGCGATATGGCCGCCGCCGACCGCTCGCGCACCGAGGACGACAACGTCTATAGCCTCGACGGCCGCATCATCCGTCGTGGCAGCACCTCCCTCGACGGACTTCCCCGCGGACTTTATGTCGTGCATGGACGTAAGGTCATGAGGTAAGTATGCCGTGCTTAGTCGTTGAGTGTCATTTTTCGAGAAAATCTTTTGGAGGATAAGAAAGGGTTTTGTATCTTTGCCGCGCATTGATAGATAAAGACCGTATACGAAAATGAAAAAAGTACTCTCAGTTTTTGCTGTTCTCCTGATGGTTTTGGCCTCGGAGGCTGTGGCACAAAAGCTGCCGCAATTGACATTGAAGGATATCAACGGTAAGAGCATTCGCGTGGATACGCTCTCCAATGGGGGAAAACCTTTCATTATTGATTTCTTTGCCACTTGGTGCAAGCCCTGTAACCGCGAGCTGGATGCTATTGCCGAGGTTTATGAGGAATGGCAGGAAGAGACGGGAGTCAAGCTCTTTGCCGTCAGTATTGACCGCGCACAGAATACCAATAAG
>Ga0310696_10001645_pt1 | contig 31831 bp, 52 predicted proteins | sample AusTroGonzalo_MG_4_FD_203885 | JGI IMG/M metagenome (GOLD analysis project Ga0310696, IMG submission 203885) | Bovine rumen microbial communities from tropical cattle in Woodstock, Queensland, Australia - Gonzalo_02 (v2) (version 2) | ecosystem: Host-associated > Mammals > Digestive system >... | reverse complement strand
CTGTCTTTTCGTTTCTGATGATGAGTCCCTTGTTAGTGAGTAGGTTCAGCATGTTGAGAGCGGTCTGCCGGGATGATCCCAGCCAGTCGGCGATATAGGCGCAGGACCCTTGGAACCTGCTCTCTCCGTCCTGTGTGAAGCCGTAGATAAGGGCGAAGGTGAGGAGCTCATTGCCCTTGAGTTTGAGCTCCTTGACCATCCATCCCTGAATAGTGATATAGTTCGTGTTCTCCATGTCTCTCCTTTACTTGGCTGCTGATTTCTGCGCCTGCTGGCACTTATAGCAGACTGTCTTTCCGAATTTTTCCTTCGAATAGTCCCTGACCTTCTCGGATACCTGCTCTCCGCAGTAATTGCAGTAGAGGTCCGAGTCGCTGATGAGGTCGTCCCATTCTGTCAGCCCGTCCTCGTCCACGATCTCCCCTGTCTCCTCATCGACTACCTGCACAGGCTCCTCTTTTTGAGCGGAGGTCTTGCTGTTCGCTGGTGATGCTTTGGGGGCTGATTTGGCGGTCTGTGCGGTCTTGGCGGTGCTCTTAGTGGCTCCGTCCATATCCTCAAGGTCCTGAGTGAAGTATCCCGATAATCCTGCCATGGTGAGGACGCAGTCAACATAAGCGCGTTTCTTGGCTATCTTGAGAACTGTGTTGAAGGTATTGGGCTGGATGAGATAGGCCTTGGCGTTGGTGTCGTACTTGGCCCATTTGCTCTCAAGGGCGTTGGCATAACCCACTCCCTGACATGATGCGGTAGGTGATGCCATGTTGCAGATGACGGACACCGCAAAGGTCGCTCCGTCGGACTGGATGTTGACTTCGAAGGTCACCTGATTGACGCCGATGAGCTTCGCTACTTTCTCGGCTCCGCCCTTCAGAAGGGTCGGTCTGGGCTTCGAGCCTCCGAAGGCATATGCGCTCCAGTCTTGGTCTTTAGTGAGCTTCTGCTTCAAAAAGTCATTAAGGGCGTTGATCTCTCCGAGATGGTTCTCGAGAGCGGTGATTGCCTTGTCGGCGTTTGGGGATGCGTTAGTGCTTGTCATATCTGTACAGTCTCCTTATTGAATTGATACTTATATTATAGCATTTGGATGGGACAAAAAGTCCTCTTTTTATCTCGCATGAGAAGATCTTTTTCGTTCATCGAGAAAGTCGAACAGGTCCTTCTGGCGTCGGGATCGCTTCTTCGATGCCCAGACGGAGGGTCGTAGGTCGATGCGTTCTTCCTGCGCCTTGCGTCGCATCCTGCTGATACTTTCAAAGGAGGGGAGTTTGCGGGCATTGATGACAGATGCGAATGGAGCATATATGTCGATGCCTCGTCTCTTATAGACTTCGAGCATGAGTACTTCGTCGCGGTCTCTTGATGCCGGGATATCTTCCAGCACGCCGATGACTTCCTGATAGAGAGTGTTCTCGCGTGTCATGGCTAGGCCACCTCCGCGAGGGAAGTGGCCGGGGCTTCGCATGGCTTGGGGATGCTGATGGCGTTGTCCTCGATGAGGCGTCGGGACTTGAGCCATTTCCAGCAGGCGAGTCGCAGGCCGTCATCGTGCTTATCAGCGAAGTCGAGCTGTTCCTGTGAGAGGCCGATGGTGTAGGTCTTGGGGGCAGTTCCGAGTCTTCCGAAGACCATGACGGAGAACCATGCGACAGAGGCGAAGCGGGCGTCGATAGCCCGCTCCCATTCGTCAAGTTCGTCCTCGGTGTTGAAGGCGAAGCCTTCGGTGCAGAGGATGTCGCCGTCTTCGAGCATCATCTGGATGCTCCAGTAGATGTCGTTGCAGTACTCGTAGAGGGCGCGTTCCAGCTGCTCGGTGGTCATGTCGGCGTGGTCGGGATGCTCGGTGAGGAAGTCGCGGAGGCTGGTGCCTTCGGCGATGCGATCGCGGGCAATGGGGGCTCGGTCGAGGATAGCGTTGAGGGTGTTCTGTTCTTCGGTGCGGTAGTAGTTTTTCATCTGTATATACTCTCCTTTTTGGATTTTGTACCTATATTATACAGGGCATTTTTCTATTTGTCAATAGATTTTTCGGAGAATTTCTCACTTTTTGGAGAAAAATTATCGAAGAAGCAATGGCCATCCTTCATCAGCTCGCAATCCGCGCAGTCGGTCCTGCGACAGCATTCGATGATGATCCCGATGGCCATGCGCATAAGGGCAGGCAGCAGGTCGATGTTAAGCTCCGCGGAGCGCATTCCTGATAGCTTCCTTGATGAATGATGAACGCTGACGTCCCCTGATGCCCTCCAGTCCTCTGATGATGTCGGCGTCGTTCTCAACATGGAGCCCGATGCTGACCCACTTGATATTCTTCTCGGTGTACTTCTTGACAGCTCGTCGCTGGGCTTCTGATGTCATCTGATATCCTCCCCTTCGTACCAATAGGCCTGCTTCTCCTTGCGGACCTTGCGCCTTATCACGATATAGGTGATGCCCGCTGTAATGCCGAACAGGGCGAGTTCTCCAATGGTGAGCAGGATGAATAAGGCTGTGGTCATTTCCGCCCTCCTTTATAGGCAAGGAAGATGTCGGCCTCGGCCTTAGTCTGTTCCTTGTCGTACTTGCTCCAGCAGGCAAGGCAAAGCTGGGCATACTGCGCCTTATCTCCAATGAGACAGCTGACCTCGTAAGGGGTCTCGGTCAATGCTCCGCAGTTGTCGCATTGACCATCCTTGGGATGCTCGCCGATGACAGGCTCGACCTCATAGCGTCCGCACAGCTGGTCGAGCTCATTGCAGAATTTGTCCTTGAGCGCGGTCTCGTCGCTCCGATAGTATAGACTGCCTAATAGTTTCATCTGTATGTCCTCCTTATAGAATGTCGTTTTTGATTTCTTCTTCGGTGAGTTCGTCAAGGGTATCGCAGTAGATCGCGATAGACATCGAGTCTCTGAGGAACCAGCACACCCGGCGTCCAGAGCGGGTAACGTCTGTCAGGGTGAGCGAGCCGTCTCTCATAAGTTCGGCAACACGTACGATGCTCTGCTCCTCGTTGGCGTAGTAGAGCACCTTCTGGATCGCCACGGCGTCGTTGTTTTTGAGAATGATTGCGGTGTTGGTCATTGGTCTGTAAGCTCCTTTGTATTTGATTTTGGGGGTCTGACCGCCTACCCCCAAGGGATTGGGGGCTAGTTCTGTTCCTTCCACTCAAAATGCTGACATATCCAGCAGTTTGCGCAGTCCATCTGGACAGGGTCCTTGCAGGCGGTGTTAGGGAATGAGAGGCGTGTTTTTATGGGGCAGGTTATTTTTTCGGTCTGTTCGGTCATCTGTATAGGCTCCTTTAGGTTTATTTGCCTTAATCTTACACCCTCTTTATATAATTGTCAATAGTTTTTTTGAGAGATTTTCTTTACTTTCTTAAAGAAGGAGATAAAAGGGTGGGCGGGGTAAAACCCCACGCGTCCGTGGTCAAAACCCCCGCCCCATTCAAAAGGAGGAATAGATGCGCAGGAGGAGAAAGGTGTAAAGCCTCCTGCTTCCGCCGTCGTGTGCTCCCGGCGGTCATCAACATTCTACTCTCTGTTGATGATTGCCTCAATCACCTCGCGGTACCTCAGATGGCTCCGTGTCGGGTGTATCTCCATCCCCACGTCTATCTTCTTTCCTACGTGCCTGAAACCGAAGAACAGGAAGGGAAGGTGGGGGACGATGTCTAATCCGTTGATGATGATATAAAGACCTCTGAAACGACGCTTTACCTCGGCAGGAATGATGCCGAACATGATGCGCGGAGCACCGAAGGCGTATGTCCTGATATAGCAGTCGGGCCTGTGGTACATGCAGTACTCGTGGCAGAATTGAGCCAGAGCTCCTCCGTGGGAGTATCCGATGATATGGATGGTGTCGATGCCGGGATCCGCGATCTCCTCGCCGATGATGTCCTCCACGGCCTTCCAGACCTTGAGGAACCCGCGGTGGACGCGCCATGTGGCTGCCATGTCCTTGTAGGGCTTGGCAAAGAAGTCGAAGTTGTGGAGCCAGTCCTCTTTGCCGTGGGAACCCTGAAAGCAGATGATGAGCTTTGAACCATCGCGCTCGGTATAATAATCAGCCCCTTCATCGGCATGGATGTAGGGGGCGGTCTTTACTTTGTTGAAAGATGCGAGGAGATTTTTGGCCTGTCTGATGGGCATTGATTGGATGGTCAGCATCCGTACATAAGTCGAGAAAGCGGAGAAGAAGAAAAGCAGAAGGAGGGCGTAAGTCGCTTGGAATAAATGCCTCGGGTCCATTAGACCTTCTTGGCCAGCTCGGCGATGGCCATCGAGTTGTATTTTTTCTTGTAGGCCTCATACTCTTTGCGGGCTTCGGTTACGTGTCCATTGGCTTTGCCGTTCTGCAGGGCTTCGGCGGTAGCATCAGCAAGAGCTCCCGTCTTATCCACTCCGTCGAGGATGAGATATGAGACTCGGTCGCGTTGGTCCTGCTTCTCGTCCATTTCCTTCAGCTTCTTGTTGACCTTCGCTTGCAGATAGGCCAGTATGATGCCAATGATGCCGATGATGAGTGTGTTAAGATATCCGTTCCAGTCGATCTCTGTCATTGTCGTGTCCTTTATGATATTGTGACTTTATAAGCGACAGCGTTCAATAGTCCACTCTGCGGACTGCCATCTTGCGTAAAGCAATTAACAGTCATAGTCTCTCCTCCTTTGACCACGACGCAGAAACTTTGAGCGTAATCTCTGCCTGTATTATCGGGAGCGGTCGCCATTGCTTCGCAATAGCCATTCTCTGTAATATCTCCGACAACAATATAAATGCCATCCACCGCTCCTGCGCCAGTTCTTATACTTCCATGCACTATAACGTCTGACCCTGTGTTATTAGTCCAAAAGTTATTATTAAGACCTGTAACTGTAGAAGACCACCTTTTTACGAATGTGAGATTTGCTATGGTAGGAATAGCATTATCTACATAGCTTTTAGTGACAGCGTCGCTATTATTGGTCGGAGTAGCTAATGACGTTATCTTATAACCGCCCATATTGATAGCTCCCGACATTGTACCGCCTGTCGTGGCAAGACGACCTGATACCTGCGTTGATACATAGCTTCGGGTTGCTGGGTCGGCTGACTGACTGCTTCGGAAATTAGAAATGATATTTCCGCCCATATTAAGACCGCCACTCATCGTTCCGCCTGAAACGCTCAATTTTCCGCCGATAGCAGTTTGATTGCTGTTTACTTGAGTTGCGATAGCGTTTATGTCCGAGGCTGATATGACGTCGCCTGCTTGTCTGTTAGTTGGTAGTGCCATGTCTTTTTCTCCTTGCCCTTATCCTTAACTAGTTCGATGCCAATGTCAATGTCCAAGTGGCGGTGATATTCTGTGCGGACGTGTTGTCGAAGGTCACCAGAGCGTGGCAGTAGAGGATCCCGCTGTTGGCAGTCGATGATGCGCTCGCTCCTCCGAAGACACCAGCTTCTTCGAATGAGGAAGCAACGCCGGGGGAGCCTCCGTTGAAGAACGAGCTCATGATGAGATTGTCCCCAGAGACAGTCCTCTCGGTCATCTGAGACCTGCAGGCCTCCGCGCCGAGTTGTGTGTCATTGTCCGATACTGCTGCAGAGGACGTTCCCAAAGCGATATAGGTGACTCCGACGCTCTGAGTCCCTGCCATAAGCCCTAAAATAGCCTGCCTTCCCACGCCGACGACCATATTATGGTCCTCAGCTAATATCTCGCCTGTATCGGCGTTTCGTATCGTGACGCGTCCTTTCAGTTCGATGATGTCTTCCATGTCTTATGCTCCATATACGCAGAAGTTGTACTTGTCGGTGCCGTACTTGCCTGTATTGGCCTGAGCGATGACGCATCCGCTGTCGGTAAAGGTCGCTCCGTCAGTCATGGCCATGTACTGATAGATGGCGATATTGTTGCCGTCTATCCCTGTTATCTTCCTGTTCTCTTTTTGAATGCCGACAAGATAGTCAGCAAAATCGAAGTTCCTCTCGTTACTTCCGTTCATGTCTCTAGTTCTCCGTGTACCAGCTCCTGAGCTCCAGCTCATATTCCAAGGTATCACCGCCAAGGACCCTTGTCGATATCCTGTAAATGCAGAAGGAGCGGTCGATGCCGAGGACGGAGTTCTTCACCGCGATCCACGTGCCCGTGTCGATGGCATCCGAGCCCGCGTCCAGCGAGTCGATGGTCAAAGTCAGGGTGATGAGCGGTTCAGCGAACTGGTCTTTATAGGTCTGGAGCTTATGGTTGATAGATGCGACAGTATTGCCCGAGGGCGATGTCAGCACGTTGCAGAACTTTCTGCCGTATGCGTTCACGCTTCCGTCTGCCATATAGTACTGCCCATAATCGTATGAGTAGGTGTACTGGATGACGACAGTACCTGTCACGGCGGTGGCAAAGTAGAGCTTCTGTCCTGTCACGTCATGCAGGGCCTTGATGCTTCCGCCTGCGGTGTCGATGCCGTACACGCCTACTTCATCATCCGTGAGGGTCGTTCCGTTGATGGTGATGACGATGTGCTTCTTGCCCGGCGGTGCCGCCATTGCGATGTTCTGCCCTATCTGTTCGATGCCGAGCTTCAGCTCCGTCGCTCCCGACAATCCGCTGGCGGTGTATGTCTGAGTGGATGATTTGATATTGGTGCCGAACAGCAGGTATTGATTAGCCAGCGACGTGGCGTCGGTAGATGCCTTCAGGTCGCGGTAGGCGATCGCGTTGCTCAACCCTGTCTGCACGAGAGCCTTATCCGTCAATGTATAGGGCGTTGTCGCGGTGGATCGTTTGTAATAATGGAGCTTCTTCTCATAATCTACGTAGTAGCTGAAGTTGGTATAAGAGCACATGGTTCCCATGAAGTCCGCGAGGGATACTGTATCGAACACTTCCGCGGTCATGCCTCCGTGAGCGAAGGGCGACTGGTTGTCCGCATCCACGTAAGTCCTCGCATCGATCTCGGGGTTGCTCTGAAGGGTGCCCCACGTAGTATTCTCAAAGGCAAACGCGATGCGCGCCTTGTCTCCCTGCAGTCCGCTGTAAGTATAGTTGGCTATGAACGAGACAAAGAGGTATGAGGTGTTGAGGAGGATGGTATAGTCCTGACATTGAATGGTCCAGATGCGTCCTGCGCCCTGCGTCTTCTGGGATATGAGAGTGACGAGACCGCCAAAGAGGACCTTCCCTCCGCGCATGATGCGGATATCGCTCATGGGAACGATGTCGATGACGCATTCGTTATCCACTACGATAAAGGAACAGGTGTCGATGGTCTGACCAAGGATATTCTCGATGCGGAGCGAGTTCTCCATCACGTTGTCTTCGATGTTCCACCACGTATTCGTGTTGGGGTTCTTGAGCTCGATGGTGACGGGCATTATCTCGCGCCTCTCAGCTTGATATTATCGAACAGGATCCCCGACAATTCCGTCGCGAGGTCCTGTGTCGTCCAGACAGAGCCTTCTACCTGAACATTGACAGTAGGAGAAGAAGACCCCGGCAAGAGACTGGTAAATGGATCATAAGGGCTTACATAATCGGGGAGCGAAGAATTGGACGTTTCTGCCAGCATGGCCTTGCCTGCCTTAGTGGCTTCGCTCTCCAGACGAGGTATCGACAGACCGCTGTTGATGCTGAGGTTAGTGCCGAACAGCTTGTTGACGAGACCGAGCACGGTATTGACGCCTGACGTGATGACATAAAGAGCTCCGTTGATGGGGTCGATGATGAGCAGGTTGATGAGTTCCTTCCAGTCAAAGTTGGCGAGGGCATTGTCGACTTCGGTGAACAGTCCGAGGAGGATGCCCTTGAGGCCCTGTAATGACTCGCCTGTCTGCTGAGTAAGGGTCTCGCTTGCCTTCTCATATGCGTACTGCTTGCGGAGCATGTCGCCCCAGCCCTTGTCGCCTGTGTTATTGACCTGTTTGTAGTAGGTCTCGTATGCGGATACGCCTGCCTGTAATGCCGCGCCTGTCTCGCGATCAAATACCTGAAGGTCTCCTGTATAGGCGTCGATTAAGTTGTTATAGTTCTCCTCGAAAGTGCCCACGCCATCACCAGCAAGGTCATAGGCCTTGGCGCAGGTCTGGAGGGCTAATTCATAGTTGTTGGTTTTCTCGGTGCCGTATTGGACAGCATCATTGACTCGCTGTTGGGATATATTGAGGGTATCAGATACGTCCTTGACGTCATTCTGCGTATCGTTGTAGTTGGTCATGGTGTTGGCCTGTGTATTGACTGTACTGGATAACGTGGCGATCGAGGAGCGGAGCTTGTCGTTCTCGGCGGTATACTTCAATACCACCCCGGCAGCGGACTTGATGACCTTATAAGCGATAGCAGCAGATGTCCCAAAGACCGCAAACTTCGAGGCGAGAGATACGGCGGAAGAGCCGAGGTTCTTCATGCTGGCCGTCTGCGCCTTATTGGCCTGTGTCAGCTTGGATACATCGACGGCCTGTTCCTTGGTCTCTTTGCCAAGGTCGGCGGTCTGTTCCTGCGCTTTCCTGACTTCTTCTTCACCTTCGGTCGAGTACTTGATGACTATATTGATGTCGTTGTTACTTTCTGCCATTTCTTCGCTTCACTTCCTTCGGTTGCTCGGGGATGCCGTGCTGAAAGTACAGGCTCGTCATCTCCAGCATCTCGTCCACTTCCCTCTTGGGGAGGTTCTTTATCTGCCAAGGGAGCACTCCCCATATCCTTGCGAGGTCGTAGACCATCACGATCCTCGGGTCCTTTCCGCGCTTCTCGCCACGTGCCCTCCTCGAGTACGCCGCGATGACGCGGTTCCTTAGTTTGGGTCGAGTCCTGCCTTTCCGCTTCCGAGGCCTCCGATGATGGCCTCCAGTACCGACTTGGGGATATACTTCAGCCCTTCGACAGTCTTATCCAGCTCCTTGCCGTTGCGGTCGGTGCAGTTCCATTCCACGATGAGTCCCGCGATGACCTTCAGAACGCTGTCGTTGTCGTTAGCCTCTGAGGCCCTCGCGATCTCTTCGCTCTCCTTTTCGTTTATCTCCCAGCATTTAATCTTCCATCCGTATGCAGGGACCTCGATGTTGATAGTGGGATATTCTGCCATTCCTTCCTCTCCTTTGTCCTTTCTTTTGCCTTTCTGTATCGCCTAGGCGGTGGTGACGCTGATGGCCCACTCATTGGCAGAAGTCGGGTCGTACTCAGAGATGAGCTTGACCTTGATGACGTCCTGTCCGTTCTGGTCGCTGAGCGAGTCGGGATTATCGACAACAAAGCATCCCTGAAGGGTGAGGTTCTTGGTACCGCTTCCGTCGATGGATATCTGTACGAAAATCCTGCTCTGTGCCAAGAATGCAGGCAGGATGGTGCCTGTATAGTTGTCGTTGTGGGCAAGGGTGAGGTCCAGCTCTACGTGTCGCTTCTTCTCGGTCAATGCGTCCGCATACAGCTGTCCGTTGAGATACTTGATAGCCTCGACGCCATCGGTTATCTGCCATGAGAAGTCGATGACAGATGCGGCCAGTTCGGTCTCGCCAATGTCGCTCCAGCTGGAGTCTACATAGACGTTGGCGAGGTTGGTCTTGGCGGCCTCAATGGTGGAGGGTATGCTCAGGCTTGAGAATGATGCGCCTGCATCCATCTTCTGCCCCCAGAGGTCAGCTGATACCATGACGGCATCATCGACGCTTCCCGAGATGGTGAGAGAGGTAGCGAATACCATCGGTATCTGATAGGCCTGCTGATTGTCGCCAAAGATGAAGGTATAGGTGTCGGGGTTCCATGCGGCGTTGAGGGTGGGGGTAAAGGCGTAGGTATTGCCAGAGGGAGTGACTCCTCCCTTGACCGCCATGCCCAGCAGAATGGGAGCCTGTTCGAAGTTGAAATCGCTCTCGAAGGTGCCCTCGGCCTGCTGCCCGACTATCTCCGAGCGGTAATACTCGCTGAATAAGCCGGTGTCGTGGTCGTCGGGTCGATAGACTGCGTAGTTCGGTTTCATGGTGAGTGAACCGACGAGCTGGGCGGTAGGAGTAGCAGGGGTGCCGATTACTGTTTCCTTGCCGACTTGGATCTTCCTGAGTGCGTATAAGCCGTTAGCCATGTGTTTGTTCTCCTATGATCAATTCTCGTTGCTATCCGTAAGGCCGTCGGGGTTCCATTGCTGACGGCTCGTTATTGCCACTGTAAATTCGGAGAAGCGGAGGACGTTGACGTCGCCCGACTGCTCCACCTTATAGTTGATATTGCCGATGTCCGTGGATACGAACCTGCTCCTGAAGGTAGGATCAGAGCGCAGGTAGCGGATGAGGGTATCGGTGAGGTCGATGAGGTCTAGGGTCTTGGGAGTGGGATCGTCCGCGGTATCGTTCGGCCCTCTCATGGCCTCGACGTATATCCTGACCACGATGTTGTTGGTGACTGTATCCTCCCCCACGTACTGCGTTGTGAGCGAGTTGGAAGATGCAGGATAGAGATAGACGCAGGGGACATTGGAGGAGTAGATGCCGATAGGACGTCCGACAAATACCCCCTTCAAAGGCGGGCAGTCGTTGGTCTTATCCACCATATTGGCCTTGATAAAGTCATTGAGAAGTCTTATCTCGCGTCTCATCTCATGGGCTCCTTATATGCTATGAGCTTATAGATATATTCTAGCATGACCTTGATGATGCGTCCCTTGAGCCGTGCGGTCTTCTTCAGCATCGGCCTTGCGGGGATATGCCTCGTTCCGTACTGCTGATATCTGGGGACGTTCGGATCTCTTTTTTCTCCGCCGTAAGGCACCGACAGCCGTATCTCGGTGGGAGCAGTCTGGTCGGCCCGCAATGAACCGAACATGGTGCCCGTGTCGATGAGTGCGACAGTAGTGCCTCCTTTGCGGAGCTTCCGTCGGGTAGTCTCGGACTTCAGAGGAGCCCATTCTCCGTCTCCGTTAGCCAGCCAGCGTCGCTCGGTCTCGTCCACGGCTTCTTCCTGAAGAGCCTTGATGAGCTCGTCGCCGGGCTTCTCCAGACCCTTCCTCATATAGTCGATATGGGCGAGAACGTCCTCGATGCCTGTGATGGAGACTTCGACTGTCGTCATGGTCTAAAAGTACCTCGTATACTTATTCAGTATGCTCTTGCAGTCCGCAGGGAGCCACGTGGGGAGAAGCGATCCCTCTGCGATGCTTCCGTCAGCAGGGAACAAAGACCCCGAGAGGATATGCGAAGTCATCATCGCGCACACATACTTGAGGTCCGCGGGTATGGTCTCATAGCCTGCGGTGTAGGTTATCTCCACCTCGCCCACCTGATTGTCGATGAAGGGGCTCTCGGTGAACATCCAGCCATTCTGTCTCTTGATAGCCTTGGACGGGTCCAAGATAAATGCCACTCCGTCGCGGTATGCGGTGATGCCTGTAATGGAGACAAGGGGCTTTTGTGTGGGGTCGATATAGAGCCTGCCTCTCTTGGTGGTGCAGTAGCGGGAATTATGGTCGAGGGTCTCGGTGACTTCAGTCAGGTCGAGGTTGGCGTTAGTGATGCGCTTGATATAGGCCCACGACTGATTGAGTACACGGATTAGCGGGTCGCCTGACCAGTCCTTTGAGAAGGGGATGGTGGGATAGTCTCTGTAATACTGCTCATCGATAGGTGCATTCAATGTCTCTGACATGTCTTATCCCTCCCCATATAAGCCCTGCCATGCGGGCGTGATCTGCAGGTTGAACTGCATGGTGGTATAGAGAACGTTGGAGTATTCCCCGGCATGATAGAACCTTATCTCGGCCTTATAGTTGCCGTACTGATATGTATCTTCTTCGATTAAATTCCAATAGACGATGCCCGATGTCGGGTCGTCTGCCACGTCGATCTGACGTCCGATATAAGGCTCTTCGCTCTTTTCGTCGCTCCATGCAAACAGCCATGCTTCAAAACCCGTGAGGTCCTTGACATTCAGATGTCTGCCGTCTGTGTAGACTGTGAACTGCTCATTGTATCCAAAATCAAACTGCGGTATTACTACTTTCAACATTGCTTTGTTCCTTGCCTTGATATTGTCATGTTTCTAATCTCCTGTCTAGTCTACCAGTTCGGCCATTGCTTCTTGAGGGCTATCTTATACTTTCCGCGGATTATCGAGTAGGGGTTCGAAGAGATGATGCCCTGTCCTTCCAGTATCAGCTCGCCTGCTCCGATAGTGCCGACGTTCTCGTTGGCCGTCTCGATGCCCTGTCCTTCCAGTAACAGCTCCGCTTCTTCGATGACCGACTCTCCCTTGTTGGTGTTGGGGATGAACTGCGGGTCAAGGATAAGGTCCTGCGGAGCGACTGGGCGCGTTATCTCATTGGTATTGGGGATGAACTGCGGGTCGAGTATGAGGTCATACTCACCGAACTCGATCTCGTTGATATTGGACGTCCTGATGCCCTGCGGAGTGATGACGAGCCCTTGGGGTGATACGGGCCTGCTGCACTCGTTGGTGTTCTCCACCAGCTCGGGAGTAAGGACGAGGTCCTGTTTGCCGATGGAGGCGGTGTCTCTGTTAGTCGATGCGATCGTCTGCCCGGCAAGGATAAGAGCTCCTTCTCCGATGCTGACGTCGGTCTTCCTTGTGATAGGAGAGCCATAGTCCGTTACGATGATAAAGCAGGCCGATTTCATATGTTATCCTCTAATAGCTGTAAGGCCTTTCCAGTACGCCTTCTTCGATGAGTCTCTTGACTCTGGGATTGTTCTCGTCGAATTGGAACCTGCCAAAGACTGTGTCCTTCCAATAGGGAGCGATGTCTTTCTGCTGATAGATAATGGCCCCCTTCCTGAAGCAGTTGTCGGTATCGGTGAATGGGCGGTCGATCGCCATCGTCTGTCGCTCGCCGTAGCTAGCTTTCACTCCATAGCTGTCGATGACGGCTCTGAACAGATTGCATTCATCGGTCTTGCTGATAGTGACCTTGATATCCTCTTTGGGAGCTTCTGCCTTTGCTTCTTTCTTGCTTCGGATCCATTTTGCGATAGGGTTGATTGCCATGATTATTTCTCCTCTTTCTTTCCGACGATCTCGTCGTATTGTTCCTTTGTGATAATGCCTTTATCTCGTGCGGTAGCTACCTGCTCCACGCTCCATAAACCCATGTCATACCATACTTTTATCTTATCAAACATACTATCTCCCGACTTTGCTTCTTTGATGATAAGAGTATCGGTCATAATAGCAGTCCAGTCGAGTTGAGCTTCCAGCTTGTCATATTCAGTCGGTACGATAGGGATTGCTTTTCTGTCTTCTTCGATTTCTTTTTCTGTCCTAGCTGTCAAACCTGACTTTTCATCGAATTTCCATGCAGGAATGCCGTCATCAGTATAAAGCGGTGTCGGCAGATAATTCGATTGACAGAGATTGTATCGGTCGCCTGTTCCCTCGTCGATGAACTTCCACGTCTTTATATCAACGTTCTGTATCGTGTAACCGCCGTCGATAGCGATTACTCTATTCCTTTCATCTAGCAGTATATATACTTTTGATTTCGTTTCTTCTTCCATGAGTAAGCTCCTTTATAGGTCTGCGGATAAATTTATATTGTAAGTTTGAAAGAAAACATTGACATTCGAATATATAACGCCAGCAGTATCTGCTGTATAAGTTACAAGACATTCAACCGAGTTTGCGTTTACATGCATTACTGATTGTGAAACTATAGATGTAGAGTTTATTGCTCCAGTTGACGTCAAACTAGCTATTAATGTTATTCCTGTTAATGTTGGAGTCGTTCTCATAGCAATAGGAGTCGGTATTGTGAACTCAACTGCATATTGACTACTAAAAATACCTGCATAAGTACAAGAATTTTTAATTGATAAAAAGTATCTCTGACATTTCAATAACTCTTCCGCATAACTCGGCGGAGCATCATAGGCAAGAGTGCTGATAGAGCCGAGTTCGAGTTTGACTGCTTTGATAGTGATAGTTTTTCCTGCTTTTAGTCTTAAGTCAGCATAGAATATCTGTAAACCAGCAGTATATGCAAAATTAAAATCACCGCTATCATTGGGCAAAGGAATACCGATATAAAAAGTTGTAGAAGCAGGAGCGGTATTCGGTATTGTAGCTGTATTATAATAGATATTATCGCTATCGTCTTTGATAGATAATGTTAATGTCTTTCCTGCATATAAAGCAAATGTACTTTCAATTCTTTGTATAAATTCATATTGAGAAGCACCATTATTAGTAAGAGTAATACTATTGCTATTCACGTCTAATTGCAGATTTGAATTTCCAGTAATCCATCTATCGACAGTATATCCATTGAGTGAATAAGTTGAGCTTCCACGCTGATTGACAGTAAAAAATGGATTATCTATGAGGTTTCTATTGCTTTTTGCATTACCGCCATAAATGAGATTGAGCTGTTCATTCTCATTAGGTAAAGTATCATAAGCAAGAGTAGAAATATCTCCGAGTTCCAGCTTGACAGCTTTGAGATTAAGCGTTTTTGTAGGCTTAACGTCAATACAAAACTGAAAAGTAAATGAGCCTCCGACATAAATTCTGACGTTATAATCAGTCTCGGAATGAACGGTAACCGACGCTCCGTTAAAAGTGAACTGATAATCAGCAGAAGTATCATCTTGGAATTTAAGACTGACAGTCATTGATTTTCCGTTTAAGAAAGATGATAAACTACTCAAATCTTGATAAAAAAACAAAGTGTTAGTCGTGTCGGGGTTAGTCAATGAAACTCCATTTGAATTGACTGTTATCGTTGCATCTGTTCCTGAAGTTTTCTGTCCTTTCCATGAGTCGACTGTTGCATTTACTCCTGAAGCGATTGTATAAGTGGATTGACCCTTGCTATTTACAGTAAAAAAAGGATTGAGCAAGAGGTTGCGGTGGTCGTACTCAAACTCGACATTTCCGTTCTGTCCGTTCACTTCCAGCACATAGGTCGTGCCGATGATGATTGCGTTCGGAGCAGAGATAGTAACAGTCTCGCCGTTATTGATAGTTATATCGGTATCATTTTCATCGAGGAGCATATAGCCAGTCAGCAGACCTGCTCCTGTCTCATAATAGGAAATATATCTAGCAGTATAGCTTCCGCCCGAAGCGGTAAAAGAAGCATTACCAAATGAGACGACATTATTTCCGTTTCCTGTGACGGAGCAGGTGACAGTCTGCTCTGCATAGCCAGCATTCGAGGGCTGATAGCCTGATACGTCCGATAATGTTTCAGCGGTAGCGACAGGAGCAGTCGAGGTCAAGAGTATCGCTTTCCAAGTTCCTGTCGAAAAGTCCAGCAGACCGCCAGCGAGATTAGTCTGCATCTTATTATTAAGCGTGAATGCACCAGTAGCCATTATTCTGTCTCCCCTGTATCTATCTCATGCATGGTCGGATACCCCGAGAGCACGTGCGAGGTCGGATAGCATTCTATCTCCCATTGGTCGCCGTTCTGCTGCGCGTCGGGATCCGTCATGAATTTGAAGATGTCGTCATTGTTCATGCCTTTGTTTTTGCACGTTTTGGGATCCATGTCAACAAAAGAAAAGCCCCGGCATTGCGTCGGGGCTTTCGATATCTCTCGACCTAGATGACTAAGTCAGAGTGGCGATGCCGTTGGGAGCGGTGAGAGTGAACTCCGCGCCGTTGGAGATGACCACATCGGCGTCGAGGGCGTCGAGCAACGCCCAGCCGAAGATGATGTCGGAGACGGAGTCGTACCAGACCGCTGTCCTTGCGGTGATGCTACCGCCTGATGCGGTGAACTGTACATCGGCCATCGTGACTGTCTTGGTGGCTCCTGCGCCTGTCACGTTGAGAGTGCAGGCAAAGCCTCCCTGAGTATATCCGTTGCCCGTGGCCACTTCGCCCGTCATGTTGGAATAGGTATCGGTGGTGGCTACGTCAAGGTTATTCGATGAAGTCACGAGAGCGACCTTCCAGTTGGCTCCCGTCAGGTTGACGGCTCCCGCAAGGAGTCGGCTCTTGGCGTTGTAGGGAATGTTGAGATTGCCTCCGTTGGCCATATCAGAACTCCTTGATGGTCAGCCATTCTTCGCCGTTGCAAAGGTACACGCCCTGCTCGTTCCAGCGGATCTCTCCGCGTTCTCCCATCGGAGCATCATCTCCGCCTGCGAGCTTATACTCGCCTGCTTCGACTGTTCCTTCTGCATCGATGACAGTTGCTTCAATAGGAAGGTCGGCGTCGTTGACCATGTCGCATACGCCGTCTACGTCGCTCAGGATATTGCCCTTGCTGTCGGTCTCAAGGATGACTGTAATGATGTTGCCCTTGACGGAAACGCCTGCCTCATGCGCGCTCTTATAGGCCTTATGCACGACCTTCAGGTTATTGCCCTTGATACCTGCCTCTCTGGCGGTATATACGAGCCCTGAAGCGTTGCAGAAAGCCTGCCTGCCCTGTTCCATCTCTTTGAGCTGAAAGCCCGCTGATTTGGCGTTCTGGGTGGCGGTGAGCCCGATGACAGAGACCAATCCGTCTCGGATGACCATGTCCCCCTTCTTGGGAGCGTCCGCGCTGGTCGCTCCATTGGGGAAGACACGGGAATAGTAAAAGTCAGCCATGGTATTGTTCCTTCTTGGAGAAGGGGCTCGGTACCATGAGCCCCTTGCTTCCGTTTTGTTTGTTACGACTAGGCAGCGATGTTGGCGATGATACCGCATCCGCCAGTCAGGTAGATCTTGAGGGCTTCGATCTCGGAGACAGAGACTGTGGTCTGTCGCTGAGTTCGGGCCATAATCTCGCCGTACATTTCCTGCTGGAGGTCGATTTCCAAGTTGTTGGGGGTCTCAGAGGAAGGATAGGGGACGTTCTCTGCGACAGCGATGATCTTGCCGACAGGGCAATGGACAGTAGAGAGGATCTCGATGTACTGGCCGGTGTACTTGTTGTAGTAGGCGGTGACAGCGGAACCTGCGGAGAGACCGTTCTTGCCTTCGTCAACAGTAACAAATCGGGTAGGAGCGGTGGCGGAATTGCCGATGGCGGCCTTGGTGAGAGCAGGAAGGATGTCGAGGCCGACGAGCATGACAGTAGGGCTGACAACGAAGTTGTCGTAGATGGATGCGAGCATTTCTTCGATCTCTACGATACCGCCTGCGTTGTCGGGAGTGAGGGAAGCACCAGCGAGGCTCTTATAGTAGGCCTGTGAACCGCTGGCGACCAGCTGAGTGAGGATGCCGTCAAAGTCATTGGCAGAGCCAGTCTGGTTGGCGGTGTTGGGGACATTGGCGGTGCTGGCAGGGATGGAGGTGATGGTGATGGTGTTGACTGCGGAGAAGCCATAGTAGTAGCCATCAACGTAGACGTTGTAACCGCATGCGCCGGGGACGTCGTCCCAAGTAGCGATGATTGCATGATTGGCAGTAACAGAAACGCCAGTAGCAGCGGTGGCGGTGGTCTCATCGATGGCATCAGCTACGCCATCATTGCCAGCGGACTTAAATCTCCAGCCGTAGATGCCGACAGCGGAAACGCTGACAACATAAGTGGCGGAAGGGATAGAAGTAGCAGGAGTGGCAGAGTCGACTGCGGTGACAGTAGCAGGAGCGGAGATAGCGACAGATGCACCGCCGATGATCTCGAGGTCTTCTGCAATCATGAGAGCCTGCATGGTGGTGAGCATGGCGAGCTCAGGAACATCCTGAAAACGTCGGCCCATGATCATGGCTTCATCGGTGTAAGGCTGAGCCATGTTGAGGGACTTATAGGTTGCGCTCTTGTCGACAGTAGCGATGTCGAGCATGGTGTTGAGTGCGCCTTCGGCTACGCCGGGGCGGACAGCATTGGTGTTGATACCAGTAATTGCACGCCAATGGCAGGCAGTACCGCCGACCTCAGAGAGCTTTCGGGGAATACGACGTCGCATGGTATCCTCGACAAAGTAGAGCTTCTTGGCAGGAGCTTCGAGAGGATAACCGACGAGGTTCAATGCGGTGGTGATAGATTTGCGGGAGCCAGCGAGGACCTTTTCACCCTTCTGCAGGGACTGAGCAAAGGCGAGGGTCTCTTCGGTGGACTTGCCGAGCATGATTTCTTCCATTGTTAGTTGTTCTCCTTGTTAAAGTGTAGCGGGCTATCTGATGCCCATGGTCTTAGCGATCTCCTCTGCTGCTACCGCGCGGGATATCTCGTAGCGGGTAGAAGGTGAGAAGTTCTTGTTGTTGGCCAGTTCTTCCAAGTTGGCCTGTGTCTGTTCGATGTCTCCCAGCTTGGGATTGGCGACAGGATGGAGGACGGGGCGTGATTTGAGATGGAGCTCGATAGCGTCGAGTCGTTTGGTGCAGTCTTCGAGGGTGGCCTTGAGGGCGATATTCTCCAGTTCGACAGCTTTCTTTTTCTCAGCCTCGAGCTTGAGCTCTTCCTTGATCTCTTCGATCTCGTCACGGAGCTTTTCGATCTCTTCATCAGCGTCGACTTCGTCATGTTCTGCCTCGTCGGCATGACCATGATGCTCGTCTTCCAATGCCTCATCGACGTCGTGCTCTGCGTTGTCGGCCAGTTCGGTGATGGTCTCATCATCATCTTCGGCCTTGTCGGGTTCGTCGGCAGGTCGCATGTTGGTGAGATATGCGCCGACTGCTCGGTAGGCTTCGAGGAGGTCATTGAGCAGTTGTTCCTGTGTCTTCTCCTCTTTGCCTTCTGCCTTGTCGCAGGCTTTCTCGCCGCAGGCCTTGTCGTCATCTTCCTTGACAGGAGCGTCGACAGTAGCTTCCTTGGCGGCCTCTTCGGTTGCTTCAGCGTCTTCGATGGGGTCCTCAGCCTTTTCGGGCCCTTCGAGGTCTTCCATGGCGACGACTTCAGCGGTCAGGTCTTCTTTTTCCATTCGCGAATTGTCTCCTAATAATTGAATTGATTTGATGGCGATCTGGGCCATCGGATTACATGCGGAGGGCGTCAGGGATATTTCCTGAAGCTCCCAGCGGTCTATATGTCCGTCAAGTGCCCTCAGCGCATTCTTCGCCCCTGTGCTCAAGGACAACGCGCCGCACTTGGCCAGATATAACAGGTATTTATAGTACTCGTGGGCTCGGTTCAGCTGGATGGTGAACCATTTGCCCTTATCGGTATCTTCGATGCTCTTCACTTCTCCGATGACGGAGCTCTTCAGGGTGTCGTCCATTCCGTGGTCGTAGAGGACGGGCATGGTCTTGATGAGGGCTTTGCCGTCGTAGATGTCCGAGGTATAGTCGGTCTTTTCGTCGAAGTATTCGCCGTCAAAATCGCGCCCTGCGATGCTTCCGTCCGCCTGTTCCCATTGCAAGCGTCCGCCGTAAGGGATCCCGAGGCCTTCAATGACGCCGTCGGAGTCGGCATATTCGTCAATGTCGATGCTCTTCCCTGTCTCGGTCTTGACGGCCTCGTTGTAGGCCTTGAGGAAGGCCAAGGTCTCGGGCTGGTCCTTCGCGCTCTCGCGGTTGTATACGCTCTTAAAGCGTTTCTGTCCGTCGATACCGAAGGCTTCTTTTATCTCGATAGGCAGTTCATTGGTATTTTTATACATGATAGTGTCTCCTATATGTTCCACGGCTTAGGCGGTTTAGGCTTCCGTCTGTTCTGCCGTCGTTCTCTATTATAGCGTGACTGCGCCTCCTCGCCGATATGCGAGAGGATGTCGTCCGCGGTGCTGTTTGCGTTATAGTCTCCGATAGGACCTACAAGGGCGTCGGAGGGTATGCCTACGCGGAAATGCTGAGGACATCTGCAATGCGGATGGATGGATGAAGCTAATTGATAGGCCTGCTGTGCCGAGAACCATCGTCCGTTCAGGTAGTCGCACTTGGTGCAGACGCGGTCGTCCTCTGCCGTGAACCAGATGACCCCCACGGGCTCTCCTGCATATACTCCGCTACCTTCTTCGGGAGGTACCAGCCCTCCGTCGGACAGTTCATCGATGATGCGATCCACTTCCGACATGAACTCTACGCTCTCTGATGCCAGCATGGTGTCGCGGGCCTGTCGTGCCGCTTCGATGAGCTGTGCCACTCGCATCTTACCTAGAGCCAGAGCGGGCGATGCAGTCCATGCCCATGTGGATGCCTGTCGTGCCAGCTTCTGTAATGCGGTCTCTATCTCTTCGGGATCGGATAGCTGGCGGATGTCGTTCATCTTCGCCTCTATCTGCTTGCGGAACTGGTCGACAAGGAGCTGGACGTTGGCTTGGTCGGTCTCGTCCCATTTATGCGCGATGCGGCCATTCGTCTGCTTGAGGGCCTGCTGGATGCCGATATAATAAGCGATTGCCAGCTGCTTAGATGCGATATCGGTCAGTCTATCCGACAGCTCGGTCAATGTCCTCATGTCCTGCTCCGTCCTTCAGGAAGTCCTCTATCTCTTTGGCAAAGTCCTGCTGGAAATTCTCTATCACTTGGTCCAGCTCGGTCTTCGGTCTGCGGGGCCGTGAAGTCAGGGGATTGAATATCCGTTTCACGTCTTCCTCTGTTTTGGCGTCCTGTAATGCCCGTACGAGGGCTTTTCTGATGTCAGCGGGCACTTCCTTTGTCTCAAAAGCTCGTGTCCGCTTTCTGCCGATATGCGATAGCTCATACTTCTTCCATTGCTTGAGCTCTAGAATAGCCTTTGGCGACAGGCTGGGCATAGCGTCATAGAAAGAAAAAGTATCTTCTGAAGATGTCGAATTCACTAAGGAGGTTTCCCTGTCTGCTATGGGTAAGCGTTCTGTATTCAATTGTGAGGCGTCCGCTATGTCCTGCAGGTCCTCTACTGGGAGGATGCCTGCGCCTGTCCAAATGTAATTATGAGAACCTGCTCCGTTCTCCAATGGTGCAAGACCCTGAGCGGTGCGAATGTCGTCGATGTTCTTCACGCCGTTGTGAAGCATGTCGAGGTCCATGGTGGCCTGTTCCCTGTCGTAGTTGGCCCCCTTATCCCATAGGAACTCTAAGTAAGGCATGTTGAGGTCCACGTCGAGTATCTCGTCGAACCATGCCTTGAAGTGCTGGGTCATGGGGATGAGGGCACTCTCCTGTCGGGCCTCCTCCATGGTCTCTGCGGTGGCCCTGTTGGTCATGTGGCTGTAGGGTGCGGGTGAAACACCGAAGCGGGCGCAGACCACCCTTGCTAGCCACTCTTCGAACTGGCCGTCGAATTGTACCTGATTGTCGAGGAGCTGTACTCCGTTCACTCCCGGCATCGCTATCATCCGTGACCTGTTCGGGTCGTTGCCAGAGAGAAGAAGGTCGACGTGTTCCTGCAGCTCGGTCCATTGATTGGGATCCGTCCATGTCTTCAATGCTTCATCCGTGAGATTGATGATACCGCGGGGAATATTGCCCTCGGTGAAATGATTGAGGGACATGACGTCCTTGCGGAGAGCAATGTTGATGGTGAAGATGATGCTCTCTACATGGGAGAAGCCGTAGACCGAATGGGAGACTGTATTATAGGGTCGGTAGTAAAGCTCGTATGAGTTGGTGATGTCGTTCCTGACGGGCTTCATGTAGGAAGTCCTCGGCATTCCCCAGACTACCTGCTGATAGGCCATCTGCGGAGGTGCGGGGATCCTGCCAGCATCGTCCACCATACAGAGGATGGTGGTGCCGTCCATGACCTGAAGCCCTGCAAACTTGCCTCTGAAGGTGCGCTCTTTATATAAGGAAGCGGTATCGGTAACGAACAGGTCCTCCAAGAGCATACCAAGCCATTGGTCGAAGGTATGCTCTCCGTCGGGCTTTTCAAAGAACTTCTGAGCCTTCCGTCGCTCAAAATCGAAGTCCTGCTCGGCGTAGTCTTCTCTGACACCGATCTTCCAGTCGAGGCCCTTCATCTCGTCCTTGCGCTGTTCGATGACAGTACGCAGGATGCCGTAGACGTTGGCCATCTGCCTCATCTGCTTATAAGTAACGACATGATTGGCCTGCGCATCGGGGCTCGTGAGCATGTTGCGTCCTGCGAGATAGTCCATGCGTCGCGGCGTTTCATTAGGTGCCATTGGGTTGATAGGTCTGCCGGGGCTGAAGCCGACTGTCGAAGGAAGCCATAAGGTGGCGGAGGATTGATTACCTTTATACTTGGGGACCAGCTGATACTCTACAAATTCGCTCATGTGTTAAGCTCTCCGTGTGTCTGCAAGAGCAGATATTGCATCTAAGATATTGAGCCGCGAAGTCTGCCCCACTACCGCGTAGCGTCGGGCGTCCATTCCGTGGCTCCATTCATGTGTCGTCTTATCCGTTAGCTTTCCGCTCACGTCTGCCATATAGCGGAAATTCCTTATCTCTTTTATACAATTTATTGATGATTTCGTCCAATATTGACGGAATGTCCTCACCTTCTGATGCCCAAATTCCACCGAGTCCGCGCCTTTGGGACAGCCTCGGACGTCGTATCCGTTTTTTTGGAGCTCTCTAATCTGCTCAGGCGATGCGCTGTCTGCCCAGATGGTGTCGCGGTTCTTCTCCATTCCCACCTCCTCAAACTTCGCCACCAGCTCGGTGATGGTCAGTCCGCTCTGATAGATGAGCTCATGGGAGTAGAGGCTCTTCTCGTTGAGACCGAACCTGCACTCCACGAGAACAGTCGGGTCGGTATAACCGAAGTCGAGGCCGAAGAAGCGTGCGGAGTACTCCTCTGGCATCACGTCGCAAAGCTCAAAGGACGGATATACAAGGCCCTCGATCTTGCCGACAAGGCCGAGGCCGTACACGTTCCACCAGTTGGGGTCGCCCTTCATGCTTTCGATGTTGGCCACTACCGCAGGAGGCAGGACGTCGATGGCGTCGAGATAGGTCGAGTGTATATAAGCGTTCTCGGGCTTAGGGATGAGCTCCGTATGCGCCCAGAACTCGCTGACAGGGTTCCAGTCGAGGAAGGTGAAGCGGTTGGTACGCATGTCGAGCTCCATATAGCTCTCATAGGGGATATTGTTGGCCTCGTTGATATAGAGGATGTCTCGTCTCGCGCCGCGGAGCTTATGAGGGTTATCGGCGGAGAAGAACTCTATCTTGGCGTGCGGATAGGTGTAGATATTATCGGAGGCGTTCCAGCGGTTCGGGTCGAACTCGTCGCCGAGTATCCTGTCCTTGAAGTCCCTGATACAGCCTCTCTTCAGATGCGGTAGAGTCTCCGATACCACCGAGATGAGCTTCGGGGTGCGTGATGCGCGGGCAATGTCATGCAGGAGCTGAAGGATGGAGATGGTCTTGGAGGAACTCGAACCTCCCTCATTCAATGCCCGGCGATGTCCGTCGAGATAGGCCTGCGCGTTCTTGGTATAGATGCCTGTATAAACGGCCTGACGCAAAGTCTAGTCTCCTGAGAGGATGGCGTTGACGGCGTCGGCTCCTTCCTGATCCTTGACGACGATCTTCGGAGGTACGAGATTGGTGCCGTCTGGATTAGCTATCTGTACCTGCTCCACGTATCCGCGGTTCTTTCCGAGGGTCTTGAGAGTGAAGATGATGGCGGTGGGGTTCTTCTCGTTGATGAGTACGCCCAGCTTGTTCTCGGCAAGGTCTACAAGGCGTTCCCGTTCCTTCCGTATCATCTCCTGTGTCTCGGGATGTGAGTTGATATAGTTGTATAGGGTCTCCCGTGAAGTTCCTGCTCTCTGTGCCATGAGAGTGACATTGCCGAAACTGTCCTCTAATATCCTGCGGAACAATTCATCGGTCATCCTTACTGGAGCTTTGCGGTCTTTGCCTTTTTTCATGTCTTTTATACTGTCAAATATGTAACTCTGCCCTCATTCTAGGCGAGTTCGAGGAATTGGTCAATCCTAATAAAAAAGGCTCCCGTTTTTGGATGCGGGGAGCCTTGAGGGGCCGATTAATGTCTAGAATAGCCCCCACATTGCCAATGCCTCAAATCCTCCGATGCTTTTTATATATGCATATGAAATGTCGATGATCTCTTCATAAGGAAGGCCATCGACTTCTTCATCACCGATGGCGCAGTAAAGTTCAACATCCTGCTTGGTCTTTTGTGCTTTCAGGAAAGCGTATACATTGACTGAGACATCTGCTTTAGTCATATCTTTGCCGTGGAGCCCGCCACCTGTAACAGCGCGTCCCATATCAGACCCGAGTTTTCTGTTCGTTGCCCCTGTATCGACATCGGTTCCCCCAGTCCAATAACCGATAGGATTAATAGTCATGTCGTAGTGATAGCCCATCAAAAGATGAAGAATACTGTACTCTTTGGCACAGGACTGGCAGATTATGAGCTGATTATCTTGTTCGGAGAGTATGTATTTGCCATCGGTCAAAAATCTGTCGTATGTCTTGTGAGCGATCTCAGAGAGCACTTTCTCTTCTTTATTAGTCGGCACCCCTTTAAAGATGCCATTGTCGCCACATCGGACTTTGCTCTGCTGCTGATTTTCTGCCAAGTGAACATCCTGCATAGTGATATATATGTCAGGCATAATGCTATCCCCGGCAATGCGGTGAATAACGGGGACTATCATTTCTTTAGTCAGTTCGGTAGATGATGTTTCGATTATGACATGACAAGTTCCATGGCCAATTAAGACCTCAACAGCAATGCGAGGACATATGCGCCAATCTTTAAAACCCCAAAAGTCCTTATAAATCAAGTCAACGATTGCGCCTGCTATCCTGTCGGCTACTTTGTCGGGATGCTGTGGATTTACTTTTTCGATCATTTAATGAGTTCCGCCTTTCTGTTTGTTAATTTCTCCCATCGCTCGATTATCACATCAACAAAGCGAGGGTCGAGTTCCATCATAAAGCATCGCCTTCCCAGCTGTTCGCATGCCATCATTGTAGAGCCTGAACCGCCGAAGGGATCGAGAACGATGTCGCCATGCTTGGTGCTGTTGAGTATTTGGTACCCCAGCAAGTCGAGAGGTTTCATGGTTGGATGCTCTTCACTTCGGCTGGGTTTATTAAATTCGAGGACAGTTGTTTGTTTGCGGTCTGAGTACCATTTATGCGCTTCGCCGTCTTTCCATCCATAAAGACATGGCTCATGCTTCCATTGATAATCCTGTCGCCCCAATGTTGCAACGTTTTTTCTCCATATAAGAGTCTGTCGAATTGCTACCCCGGCGTCCTTCAATGCCATGCGGAAGTTCAGACCTTCTGTATCTGCGTGCCATATATAGTAAGATGCGCCATTTTTAAGATGTGCAAAGGCCTGCTTATAAAAGCTCAGAAGGAAGCTGTAAAAATCATCCTCACTCATCGAGTCGTTCATTATAAGCAGGCCGTCGGTTCTTCGATGCCTTTGTCGCGCTTGTTCAGGGCGGTCATTTTTGCCAAGCGCGACATTATAAGGGGGATCCGTTAACAGTAAGTCAGCATACCCCCCCCCATGAGTTTTTCTACATCTTCGGCAGATGTGGCGTCACCGCAAAGCAGTATATGATTTCCTAAACGATACATTTCTCCGCGCTTGGCTCTAGGCTCTTTTGGTAGTTCGATTTCATAATCATCATCAGCAATTTCCGATGGAGTAGTATTGTCTAATTCCTCAAAACCGAACGCCGTCATATCCATTTCTATTTCCTGCATCTCCATTTCGAGCTTGGGGAAGTCCCAATCGGCGATCTCCGCGACCTTGTTGTCTGCAAGTCGGAAGGCTTTAATCTGCTCGGGAGTCAGGTCGTCTGCGATGATGCAGGGGACCTCCTCGATGCCGAGCTTCTGGCAGGCCTTTAGGCGTGTGTGGCCAGCGACGATCTCTCCGTCGGAAGTGATGACCATCGGCACCTTGAAGCCGAACTCCCTGATAGAGTTGGCCAGATACTCCACCGCGTCGTCGTTCAGTCGCGGATTGTTGGCATAGGGTTTCAGGTCTTTGACCTTCTTGTAGATGATGCTTAGTTTCTCTCCCATCTTGGCTCCTTTCTAATTTCCAATGACCTTATCGGCGAGAAATTCGCCCTCTCGGGCGAGGTCGTCAAAGGACATCTGGGAAGTCTGGATGACAAGACGTCCGCCGGGAGCGAAGAGGATGTAAGAGCCCGCTCCGCAATGGATAGCTCCCTCGGTCTTCATCTTGGTAGTTATCTGATTGCCAAGAGTGAATGTGATGAGAGGAGTGGAGGCGGGGTTCCCGTTCTCGTCTCGGGTAGGTTGCAGCTGGATGCCGAACTTGACCCCTACCTGCGCCTCGTCCACGTCCTTGGCGGCCATGTCCGTAATGGTCTGACGGAGGACCGCATCAAAAGCCTCCCTGAAGTCGCTGAATAATTCCGAGTCGATTGATAAATCTTTCATCATTTTGTTGTTTCTCCTTCCATGTTCATTTCTATTTGATTTCTCCATAGGTTCTTATCATACATCCACCAGTCGAACACTTCCTGCCCTGTCTGCCAGTCAAGCTGGCTCTTTATTGCTGTTCTTGTCTTGAGCATTTCCTCAAAGGCTCGGATATATCGATCCTTGAAAATAGGGTAGTCTGCAAACTGTTTATATCTTATCTCAACGGATGCCATGGGACATCCTATGCATCCGACCCTCTCATATCCCTTGTAATACATGTCGTTCAGCTTGATGTTCTGTTCTCTGATGATGTTCCATATCTCGCTGTCGCTGAATTTGATGATGGGATTGACTGCGGTCTTTTTGCCCATTTCACAGTGCTCGGCTATCTTGCGTTCTGCGGTATTGTCGTTGCCGAAAAAGGTCATCTGGGAACTGGTGGGGTCATATCCGACCTTGTCCCTCTTGGTGCCGGCTAGAGTCTCGATAGGTGAACGAGTGGAGCGTTGCGTGCTTTCTGCCCAGCGTACCCCAGTCGCCACGACCTTTTCGTTGAGAGCGTGTTCCTTGAGTATCTCGCAACAATATCTGATAAGGCGGGTGGGGGGGGTCTTCTTGATGGGGATGAGCTTCCACATGGTCGTAGGCTTGCCCTTATATGTAGGCTGGCTGAATTGGCACTCGATGCCGTTCTGCTCTTCTCGTCTAAATACCTCTTTGATGTGGCGCATGGTATCAGGCGAGTCGACTGTCGTCACGTTATATGAAAGGATAAAGGGTTGTCCTGAAGCCTTGGCCACTTCCAGCAAGACGTCCGAGTCCTTACCGCCCGAGTAGCAGACTTTGATAGGCTCGTCATGGTAGTTCAGACTCATTTCTGCGCCAAGGGTAAATATCTCGATAGCCTCATCCCATTTATCGCTCATCTGTATATCTCCTTTCTAAATCAGTTTCATTTGCCATGAATGGCCTTTGACGCGCTGGTAAGCAATGTTGACATACTCTTCCGATATCTCATACACCGAGCAGTCTCTTCCCAGCTCAAGACATGCCACCGCAGTGGTTCCACTACCGCCGAAGGGGTCTATTATCTCGGAATCAGGCGGTAGCACTCCGATGATGTTCTTCATGACGGCCAGCGGGATCTGGCAGGGATGCGCGGTCTTTTCGGATGAGATGTTCTTCACCTGTTCGATCTCCCACCAGTCATAGAGTGCCCCCCCCGCGTGGCCTTGTGCTTTAAGTTCCTGAATGCGCTGGTCGCCGGGGTTCTTGTAATCCTGTTTCACCGCGTGCATGTCAGGTTTAATGCCATAAAAAGCGATGTCTCGGTGCTGGCGTCGGGTGTTGGAATTATAGCACCAGCTGATGACCCTCTCGGGAGCCTTGCCAAGTTTGATGGATAGCTTGTGAAGCGTCTCGGGATAGTGGATGATGACCGAGGGCATGACATCGACTATGCTTGCCAGCATGGACAGATAGTCTCCTTCATCCATTCGGTCATTGTATTGGTCATACTTATAACCGATATTATAGGGCGGGTCAGTCACACAGATGTTGTATCCCCTGAAGCGGTACTGCTCAAGGGTCTGAGGGTTCTTGAAGAAGTCGGCGTGATAGATCCTGACGCGGTCTCCATACAGGCGATTGACCTCATCTTCTCTGCGTTTGGGATAGTAGTACACTAATACACTCCCTTGACTGTGAAGCCTTCCTCGCGCATATGGTCGCGGATAAGCCTCTTGATAAAGGTCTGCTTCTTCTTGGTCTTGAGATATTCCAAGATGTCGGCGTCGGTCACGTCATTCAGCCTCAAATTGACCGATGTGTATGTATAGCCCATTATTTATCCTCCTTTCCGTCTATAGCCATGCTTCTCTCCGATAAAGATTGTATGCCTGCTTGGGAGTGGCTCCGCGCGTCTTTCGTCTGCATTCCCTGCATTGGCAATCAGTCCAATGGACGATCTCGTCTTCTCCAAACTCGGCAGATGTCCAGATATCGAGGTCCCCTCCGCACCGCTGGCATTTGGCCACTTCGGGCCATTTGGGCAGCTCATAAGTACAGGCAAGAGGTTCTAGCATTTCTCGCATTCTTCTTCGTAGGTGTCCTTCAGCTCCGTGAGCTTCTTGATGGTGATGTTGGTGTCGCAATACCCGCACGCGTCATACTTCTTGCATGGCTGGCATTCGCGCTCTGTGAGCATCTTGTTGACCGCTCCGATCAATTCGGCATTGAGTGATATTTCCATCCGTATACCTCCTTATTGTTTTGCAATATTCTACAATATATTAAAGAATAAATGCAACAATAAAAAAGCCCCGACGTTGTGTTGCCGGGGCTTCCTCTCCAATTAAGGAGCTATACAGATAGCTTATTCTATGACGCTATCGTTTCATCGTCAACCCTCCTTCTTGCGATAGATGACGTTCTGAGGCTGGTTCCATCCGCAGTACCAGACCTTCTTTTCGTCGCTCCAATGACAGCATACGCAGTCCGTCCTGCATTGCATAAGGGAATGCGGGCACCATTTGTTCTTGAATTCGACATTGTTTTCTTCAGCCATTTTCTATTCTCCTTTACCTGTCAATATCACCCAGAGATATACCAGTCCGCCGAGGATGATGACGGCGATCCAGTCGATGATGTCATCCTTCCGCTTCTTCATCCGCTCCCTCCAGCATTATCCATACGCCTGCCTTGTCCGTGAGCTCATACCGATGCGACAGCTCCGCGATATACTTCATGCCGTCTCCTTCGATGATGCCCTTCTTCTGCAGGGCGTCGAGGATAAACTTCTGACCAAAGGCAATGTTGTCGAGGTCTTTCTTGCGGTTCGTTACATGCCAGACAAAGGACGCCTTCAGCGGATACTTCGGCTCCCAGCCTTTCCGATAGGGCAATACGGCCTGTATCATCCACTCCGCGTCCTGTTTTACCCTGTTGGCCATTGTAGCCCCGTATCGTGGGCTACGGCTTGTCTTGTTGTAGCTGTTCAGGTCGGGAAGCTCAAAAGGGATGAATGCGGTGTAGCTCATCAGTTGATACCTACATGCTTCTTGGCTTTCTTGACAAGCTCGGCGTTCTTGTCGTCGCTGGCGTCCTTGATATAAGCCAAGACGTCGACATTGGTCTCGCCTGCTCCGACGGCATGTGCTCGGTAGATGACCGCGGTGAGTATCTCGGGATCGTCCACCAGCTCCATGGCGCGGTCGATGGCTGCCTGCTTTGTTCCGTATTCCGAATATTTGATAAAGGCATCATCATCAGGTGCTTCCTTCACCTTCCAGACTTCCTGCACGATATATTTAAGCTTTCGTTCCTTCTTCATTTCTTCTTTCTCCTTTCTCCGATGATCTCGATGATAAACAGGATGATTAGGAATGCCGGGGGGAGATACAGCGGAGCGAGTACTATCCACCAGCTCCAGTTGATGACTCCGAAGCACCGCAATGCTATCATCAACAATCCAGCCAGAGCGATCCATCCGAGGCATCCGAAGCTCCCGCTGTCTTCATCATATCTCACCATTCTGCGCTCCTCCTTGCGTCCTTGAACGCCTGTATATTAGGTACTGTCGTCCTGAAAATATTGGCAAGGGTCTCATCCGATAGCGGTTCAGGCAGTCTCTCCAGCTCGTTCCAATGCTGGATATCGTTGGCCGTCCACCGCTTCTCCTTTTTGCATCTCTTCGGAGGTTCGAATTCAGGGTCGTATCCGTCAAAGACGCACGCAGGGAAGGGGCATCTGTCGCAGTCGGGATGATACTTGCATCCTGTCTCTCCGTTCTTCAGGGCCGACGCTAATGTCGTCTTGAGATTGAAGCCTCCGAACCTGCGCATACTCTTGAATTTGTGCCTGATTTTGTACAGGCGCGTGTCGATGGCATAGACGCTCCTGCCCATGAGGCGCGCGATCTCTTTGTTGGTCTTTCCCTGATTATGCAGGAGGATGAGTTTGGCGTAATCGTCCGCGCTCCATCGCTCGCTCTTATGGAGGTGGCTGATGATGGTGTTGGGGATCTCTACTATCATCCTGTTGCGTCCGCTGGTAGCTGTTCCTGACATTATTCCGCACCTCCCTTGAGTATCTTCTGCGCGAGTTCCCTCTTGGACGCCGCCACGTCTGCCCGGCGGTCTTTGCCTGTCAGTACGATAGCGATGGGGCACATGGCCTGAATGCGCGACAATGCGCGTCTCTCGTCCATGTCCTCGGCCTCGTTGTTGGTGATGGAGGAGGGCGTCATGTTAGTGGTGATGATATTGAGTCTGTCCTCGCGGGCGTTGATAAGACGGAACAGGCAGGACAGCTCCAAGGCGTTCAGCTTCTTGGTGTCGAGGTCGTCGATGATGAGGATGGGGGAGCAGAGGATGCGGTCGATATAGTCGTCGTTGCGGGTCTTCCAGTCGGCCATCTGGGCGATGAAGCTCTTGCAGTCTATCCATTCAGGATTATAACCTGCTTGGCGGATATATAAACCGATACAGGAAGCGAAGAAGGTCTTACCAGTACCCACTTCGCCGTGGAGCCTCAGTCCGATGCCGTTGTCCAGCATCTCGCGGATCCCTGCTGCATAATTCAGGCAGATGCGGTAGGCCTTGCCGTGTTCGTCGCTCTCAGAGAAAGCGTGCTTCATGGCGTTGATATTGGTGATGCTCTGCCAGCGATCCTCATCAGAGAGCGGTTCCATGTAGAGTGTGTTGTAGGTGTCTGTCATCTGTATAGTCCTCCTTGGTCTTATTTGGTGGCTCCGATGTCGTCGAGCCTTCTGAGCATTTCTTTTATCTCGGGGTCGGCGGGATCGGCGTTGATGGGCGGGTTCTTCTTAGGGCGGTCTCTGCGGTTCTTGGAGTAGTAATCATTATCTACCTTGTTCCGATATTCCTTCCTGATTGCCTTCTCTCCCATCCGCTTCCTGTCTATCCAATTGCTTCGACAGACTGTGCATCTGCTCTCGGTCTCCTTGGTCGCGGGGGTATAGCGGTATTCGATAGACTTCCGCGCTCCGCATACAGGGCAGTTCAGGTCGAGTCTTCTGAAGTACTGCATATTATCGCGTCTCCGTCGGTGAGATAGTCCTCGGGAGCTGGGATGGCTTGCGAAGAGTTCCGCGAGGTCTTCGGTACGATTATATCATCCCAGCGTCTTCCGTTCAGCCATGTGGCAGGATAGGGCGTGTAGGAGTCGTTGGGGTTCAGGATCTTTGCCGCCTTCTGTCGTTCCATGGCCGCCATGATCTCCTCGGTTTGCTGGGGGCTCGGCGAGATCTTCAGCCATGCCCTGTGGGCGCGCTCCTTGTCGACCTTCCTGGGGTATGCCGTCCAAAAGACCGAGAAGGTTCGCTCTATGCGTTCCTCCTTCGTTTCTTCTGCGGGATCCTCATCAGATGCGCATTTATCTGCGCATTTTTGGTGGTCGTCTAAATTTTGGACACCATAATTATCAGTATTATTATCTAAGTTATCTTTATCTATAAGAGTATTATTATTATTTATATATATGGTGTTAAAATTTTGGACAGTTGCCAAAATTGCGTAATTTACCGCGTAATCGCATACTTTCAGTCCGTTGACTGTCTTTTCGTTTCTGATGATGAGTCCCTTGTTAGTGAGTAGGTTCAGCATGTTGAGAGCGGTCTGCCGGGATGATCCCAGCCAGTCGGCGATATAGGCGCAGGACCCTTGGAACCTGCTCTCTCC
>Ga0310696_10001644_pt1 | contig 31837 bp, 25 predicted proteins | sample AusTroGonzalo_MG_4_FD_203885 | JGI IMG/M metagenome (GOLD analysis project Ga0310696, IMG submission 203885) | Bovine rumen microbial communities from tropical cattle in Woodstock, Queensland, Australia - Gonzalo_02 (v2) (version 2) | ecosystem: Host-associated > Mammals > Digestive system >... | reverse complement strand
TGATGGAGTCGGCCATCAATGGGAACAAGCACTTGAAAGTGATCTTTAAACCCTATTTGATGCAGAAACAGATTGCCTAAATGTCAAATGCTAAAGTTGAGTATATAACAAAGCAAGACGGGTTATCTCACGACAACCCGCCCTTCATTAACCTTAAATCTAATACCATGAAAAACACGTCGCAAAGATACGCGCAAATGGTTTTTCGTCCAAGGGTATAAGATTCTTTTCTTTTAGTATTTAATCATCCTTAACACATTTTACCGTCTCCGACGATGAGTGTTAAGGGATTTTAACGTAAAGTTCATTCCACATACAGGACAAGGCCTTTCAGGTACTCTCCTTCGGGATGATAGATGCTGACGGGATGGTCTGCAGGCTGGTGGAGCTGGTGCAGGATGCGTACACTGCGGCCACTCAGGGCGGCGGCGGTGAAGACGGCAGTGCGGAACTGGTCCTTAGAGACAGCCTGCGAGCAGGAGAAGGTGAAGAGGATGCCGCCAGGTGCAAGCTTCTCGAAGGCGCGCAGGTTCAGCCGCGTGTAGCCCTTCAGTGCGTTGTGGAGAGCGTCGCGGTGCTTGGCGAAGGCGGGTGGGTCGAGGATGATGAGGTCGTAAGCATTCTTGGCCATCCGCTGCAGGTACTGGAAGGCATCCTCGGCAAAAGCCTCGTGACGGGCATCACCGGGGAAGTTCAGGGCCACGTTGGCGTTGACAAGTTCCACTGCCTTGGCCGAGCTGTCCACGGAGTGAACGAGGCGGGCACCACCACGCATGGCATAGACGGAAAAGCCGCCGGTGTAGCAAAACATATTGAGGACACTGCGCCCGTGGGCATAGTGCTCCAGCAGACTGCGGTTGTCGCGCTGGTCAACGAAGAAGCCAGTCTTCTGGCCGCGCAGCCAGTCGATGTGGAAACGCAGTCCATTCTCCACGGCCACATCGTCGGGGCTACCACCGAGCAGGAAGCCGTTCTCCTGTCCCAGACCTGCTTTGAAGGGTAGCGTGGTCTCACTCTTGTAGAAGATGTTGCGCAGGCTCTCGCCCATGACGGCCTGCAAAGCCTCGGCCACCTGCTGGCGAGCCAAGTGCATACCGACACTGTGTGCCTGCACAACGGCAGTAGGGCCATAGATGTCGATGACCAGTCCAGGCAGGTTGTCGCCCTCGCCATGGACGAGGCGGTATGTGTCGTTCTGTGGTTTACCGGCCACGCCGATGCGACGACGCACGTCCATGGCTACTTGCAAGCGACGTTGCCAGAAAGCGGAGTCTACGGCTTCGTCGGCAAAGGTGAGCACGCGCACGGCGATGGAGCCTACCTGCCAGTGGCCGATGGCTATGAACTCGCCCTCCGACGTACATACCCGCACGAGATCGCCCTCGGAGGGCTGGCCTTCGATGTGGTGGACGGCACCCGAGAAGACCCAGGGGTGAAAGCGGCGCAGGGATTCCTCCTTGCCGCGTTTGAGGAATAATTGCTTCATCATGGAGTTGCTGTTATTTCGGGAACGGCAACGAGGTGATAGGCCCCGCTCTTCCGCAGTTCGGTAATTTGGTCATAGAGCCGCAGACAGCACCATGCGTCCGTAGCGGCATAGCGTTTCTGCGCCTCGGAGAGGACGTCGGCCTCCCAGTTCGAGAGACGCTGCGTCTTGGAAATCTTGCGCCCGAAGAAGTTGGCATAGAGTTTCTGCAGGCTCATGTCTTGCACGCCCAACAGCTTCACGCAGTCCTGTAACTCAACATAGTTAGAAGGCTTGAAATCAACACGTTTTCTAAGCTGACTCCAATCGTCCTTCAACGAGAGTCCCACCTTTTCCACCGTAGTTGAAGTCAGCAGACGGATAAGGCACTCAGGCAGGCCGATACGGTTCAGGCGGAAAAGGAAACAGGTCTCAGGCGTGGACACCTGCAACAGGGCGACGGGGTTCATCCCGCCCGGTTTGAAATTCGGGCGCGTCTCCGTGTCGATGCCCAGACGGGGGTATTTCATCAGATAACTCGCCGCACGCTCGGCCTCTCCGGTCGTCAGGACAACGATGACACGTCCCTCAAACTGTTCTTTGGGCAGCTCTTGCAGGACTCGCTTGTCGAATTTGGTATAGAGCGTTATCATGAATGGAGGTGCAAGGTATAGCGGACGCGGTGGAGACGGCGCAGGACATCCACGAGGTTGCCGCCCCAGTAGAGTTCAAAACTATCGGAGAGCGACCATAGGGCTTCGGCGATATTGTCCTCTACCCCGGCGCGGAAGGTCTCGACGAAATCCCTAACGGGCTGATAGATATCGGACAGCTCCTCGCCGACGCTTTTCCAACGGGACTCGTCGGTCTGCATCTGCTCGTCGTAGATGAGGTCTTCGTAGGCGTCATCCTCGCCCATAATGGTCGTCAGCATCCCGCGCAGCCATTCATAGTCGGCTTCCGTGACAAAGGTTTCGGGCTGCAAGAACTCGCTGCCCTCGACTTTGGGGAGGAGAGTCGCCTTTACGTAGAGCAGAGGCAGCAGCTTAAGCAGTGTATCGACAAAAGAATCCTTGTCGCGCCCCTCGCTCTGTTCCAGAAAAGCGCAATACTCAGCACCCACCGTAACGAACTCCACGACGGGAGAAGAATAGACAATATCCATTTTTTTCAGTTTTAGCGTGCAAAATTACCTCTTTTTTGAAAAAAATCCACATGAAAGCGGGAAAAGTTGATGAAAATTCGTAATTTTGCCGCGGAAATAAGGATTAGAAACAACAATATGGCTACACAAAGCACCCCAAAGGCGCCTCGGAGACGCACGGCCAGACGAGGAGCGTCCCCCGCAGCCCCCAAGACAAGGAACTCCATAAAGTTGGGCAATGTACTGAAAGGCGATAAGCCCGAACCGATAGACCGCAAGGAAGTCTTCCGACTCTCGTGCGGAATCCTCTTGTTGGCTCTCGCATTCTTCACACTCGTCAGCTTGATTTCCCACCTCTTCACGGGAGGCTTGGACCAGAAGCTCTTAGACCCCAACTATCAGGGTGATGCCTGGAACTGGGCTGGAAAGATAGGTGCCAGGTGGAGCAACTTCTGGATTACGGAAAACTTCGGCTTCGGGGCATTCCTCATCCCCGTCTTCCTCTGCGCCGCCTCCATCAGGTTGCTCGACGCCTGCCACATCCGCCTTTGGAAGTGGTTCGTCAACTGCACGTTTCTCATGTGCTGGATCAGTGTCGCCGCAGCCTTGTTCCTGACTTCTTCTTTCGAAAGCGCCCCCGACCTCTGCTACATCAGTCCAGGCGGCAACCACGGCATCAAGGTCGTAGATATCCTGCACAAGACCACAGGCTGGGTGGGCACCTTCCTCGTTATCTTGCTCTCCCTGCTGGCCTACCTCAGCTACCTCAGCGCCGAGACCATTCGCTTCATTAAACGACTGATGCACCCCCGACAGCTCGCCCGCGACATCTCCGACCAGCACCCACGGATGGGGAAGTCCTGGCAATGGTTGAAGCACGTCTGCCAGTTCAACCGTAAGCGGAAGGAGCAAGAAGAGACGTTACCAGAAGAAACTGACGGGGAGAACCTGACGGAAGAGGACGAAAGACAGTCCGACCTCGACGATATCCCGACAGCCACCCTCTACACTTCGGAAGATGAAAACTCCATACCGTCCGAAGGGGAACAGCCTACAACAGAAAGTCCCGAATGGATTGTAACGAATACAGACGACACCGACAAAGGAGACTCCGAACTCACCAAAACGCCATTCACCATCGAACAGCCGAAAGAGGAGGACGTGGCGGATGAGAAACACGAGGCTGCATTGGAACCCTACGACCCGAAGCTGGATCTCGAAAACTACCACTACCCCACCCTCGACCTGCTGAAGCACTACGACATCGACGCACGTGCCAACTTCGACATGGAGGAGCAGACGAAGAACAAGGACCGCATCATCCAAGTGCTGCACGACTTCCAAGTAAATATCTCCAGCATCAAGGCCACGGTAGGCCCCACCATCACACTCTACGAAATCACCCCCGCCCCAGGCGTCAAGATTTCCAAAATCCGCAATCTTGAAGATGACATCGCCCTCTCGCTGGCAGCACTCGGCATCCGCATCATCGCCCCCATCCCCGGCAAGGGAACCATCGGTATTGAAGTACCGAATGCCAAGCCGCAAATCGTCTCCATGGAAAGCATCCTCAACAGCAAGAAATTCCTGGAATCAAAGATGGAGTTGCCCATGGCACTGGGAAAGACCATCACCAACGAGGTTTTCATGGCAGACCTGACGAAGATGCCCCACCTGCTCGTAGCCGGTGCCACGGGACAAGGTAAGTCCGTTGGCCTGAATGCCATCCTCACCTCCCTGCTTTATAAGAAGCATCCCGCTGAACTGAAGCTGGTCATGGTAGACCCCAAGAAGGTGGAATTCAGCATCTACTCGCCTATCGTCAACCACTTCCTCGCACAAATCGAGGACGAGGAAGACGAACCCATCATCACCGACGTGCAGAAGGTAGTCAACACCCTCAAGAGCCTCTGCTACGAAATGGACACGCGCTATGACCTGTTGAAAAAAGCGCGTGCACGTAACATTAAGGAATATAACGAGAAATTCAAGAACCGCCAGCTCAACCCGCAGAACGGCCACAAGTTCATGCCTTACATCGTGGTCATCATCGACGAGTTCGGCGACCTCATCATGACGGCTGGCAAGGAAATCGAACTACCCATCGCCCGCATCGCCCAACTGGCCCGTGCCGTGGGCATCCACATGATTATCGCCACACAGCGCCCGACGACGAATATCATCACAGGTACCATCAAGGCCAACTTCCCCGCCCGCATGGCCTTCAAGGTCAGTGCCATGGTGGACTCCCGCACCATCCTCGACCGTCCCGGAGCCAACCAGCTCGTAGGCAAGGGCGATATGCTTTTCCTCGCTGGCTCCGAACCCGTGCGACTGCAATGTGCCTTCGTTGACACGCCCGAAGTCGAGGCCATTGCCAACTACATCGCCTGCCAGCAGAGCTACACTGGCCCCTTCGCCCTGCCGCGTCCGCCCATGGAGGATGCCGGAGGAAACGCCAACGATGCCGACCTCCAGCACCTCGACCCGATGTTTGCAGAGGCCGCACAGCTCATCGTCTCCTCCCAACAGGGTTCTACCAGCATGATTCAGCGCAAGTTCGCTATCGGCTACAACCGTGCCGGACGACTCATGGACCAATTGGAGAAGGCTGGAGTGGTTGGTCCCGCACAAGGAGCAAAGCCCCGCGACGTACTTATCCAAGACCCAGCCGCTTTGGAGATGCTGCTGAACAGTCTCGGATAATTCGTTGTGAGAAAAGACAATAAAACCACATGCTTAATCGTTGTAAGAAATAGACTATGAAAAGATTTGTTTTTGTCCTCAGCTTCTTGGCTGCGTGTCTGGCCATACAGGCTCAGACCGCTCGCGAAGTCCTCGATGCCACCGCTGCCTGCATGACTAAGTCCGGCGCCATCCGTGTACAATTCAAGGCTACCCAGTTCCGTGGCACCACTCCCGAGAGCGAGGCTACTGGCACCATGCTCATCAAAGGCCGCAAATTTCAGATTAACACTCCCGACGTCCTTACGTGGTTCGACGGAAAAACGTTGTGGACCATGCTGACCGATGCGGCAGAAGTCAACGTATCCGAGCCCAGCGACGAGGAACTCGCAGCCATGAACCCGTCCACCCTCGTCTATATCTACAAGAAAGGTTACAACTATTACCTGCGCAAGACTTCCCTCCGTGGCAAGCCGACTTACGAAGTGCGTCTGGCAGCCAAAAGCAAGAAAGCCACCTTCACGGATATTTATATCGACGTGGAGCAAGGTACCAATAACCCACTTTGCATCCGCGCCAAACAGAATGGGAACTGGGTGCGCCTGAGCATACTCTCCTTCAAGACCGAACAAAACGTTCAGGAGTCCGACTTCACCTTCCCCACCCAAGACTATCCTAAAATCGAAGTCATAGACCTCCGCTAACTTTAAACCCCAAACTCCATACATGGAACACCTCAAACTCCTCATCATCGGCAGCGGCCCCGCTGGCTACACTGCCGCCATCTACGCCGGCCGCTCCAACCTCAGCCCCGTACTCTACGAAGGCCTACAGCCCGGTGGCCAACTGACCACGACCACCGAAGTAGAGAACTTCCCCGGCTTCCCCGAAGGCATCGATGCCAACGAGCTGATGGACAACCTGCGCAGTCAGGCCGAGCGCTTCGGTTGTGAGTTCCGTTCTGCCAGCGCAGTGAAAACCGACCTCAGCCAACGCCCCTATCACATCTGGTTCGACGACGAAACGGAGGTCACTGCTGACACCGTCATCATCTGCACCGGTGCCAGCGCCAAGTACCTCGGCCTCAGCGACGAAGAGAAATACCGCGGACAGGGTGTCTCGGCCTGCGCCACTTGCGACGGTTTCTTCTACCGCAAGAAAACCGTAGCCGTTGTCGGCGGCGGAGACACCGCCTGCGAAGAAGCCAGCTACCTCGCCGGACTCGCCGCCAAAGTTTACCTCATTGTCCGTAAGCCTTACCTCCGCGCCACACAAATCATGCAAGACCGAGTACTCAATAACCCGAAAATCGAAGTACTCTTCGAGCACAACACTCTCGGGCTCTACGGCGAGAACGGTGTCGAAGGCGCCCACGTCGTCTACCGCAAGGGCGAGGCCGAGGAGCGCCGCTACGACTTGCCCATTGACGGCTTCTTCCTCGCCATCGGCCACAAACCCAACAGCGACATCTTCCGCCCCTGGGTAAAGACCGACGAAGTGGGCTACATCATCACCGAAGGCGACTCTCCCCGCACCGGCATACCCGGTATCTTTGCCGCGGGCGACGTTGCCGACCCGCACTACCGCCAGGCCGTCGTGGCCGCTGGCTCCGGTGCTAAGGCCGCCATCGAAGCCGAACGCTACTTAGCATCCCTGTAATCCTAAGGAGTCTAGAAGCCATAGGAATCCTGGAAAATCTAGAGTTCTTATGACTTCTAGGCTTTCTATATCCCTCTCTAATCACTCTCATAACAACACAACAATGAAAAACCGACTCCTTCTCTCCCTCCTCCTGCTGGCCTTCGCCACCGCAGCCTCCGCCCAGCCCTCCTTCGGCACCTCCCGCCTCCTCAACGATGGCTGGCTCTTCCAGCTCGCCCCCTCCTCATCTTCGTTTAGTGCCGCGCGTACTCGCGCGGAAACTCCCGACTCCTCCCTCGCCGCCCCCGCCTTCGACGACAGCCGCTGGCAACGTGTCCTCCTGCCTCATGACTGGAGCGTGACGCAACCCATGTCGCCTGACTGCGGTTCCTGTCAAGGCTACCTCCCTGGTGGCATTGGCTGGTATCGCCGCCACCTCAACGTCAGCCCCGCCGACCTTGCCGACGGCCGCCGCCTCTATATCTATTTCGAAGGTGTCTACAACCGCTCCAGCGTCTACCTCAACGGCCACCTCCTCGGCTACCGCCCCAGCGGCTTCGCCTCCTTCCTCTACGACCTTACACCTTACCTCCAACCTGGTGCAGACAACGTCCTCGCCGTGCACGTGGATCACTCCCGCCAAAACGATTCCCGCTGGTACACAGGCTCCGGAATCTATCGTCCCGTCTGGCTCGTTAGCGCAGCCCCCGTCCACTTCTCCCTTTGGGGAACCACGTGGAAAGTGAAGAGCATCAACAATAAGAAAGCCGTTGTGGAAGTCAATGTAGAAATAGACTCTTCCCCCGCTCTCCCTATAAGCGAGGGAGCATATACGACTGTTATTGACATCCTTGACGCTACAGGAAAAGTGGTTGCAACCAGTAAAGCAAACCGCTCCTTCTCTTCTAAGGAGGGCGAGAGGAGTGTCTCCTCTCTTTCCATCCCTTCCCCTCGTCGCTGGACTCTTGAAGATCCCTATTTATATAAGGTACGTGCGCGTATATATATAAAAGGAAAAGAAACAGACCGCACGGAAGTTCCTCTTGGACTGCGCACGTTGGAATTCTCGCCCGAAAAAGGCTTTGCCCTCAACGGCAAGTGGATGAAGGTCAAGGGCGTCTGCGTACACGACGATGCTGGCACTCTCGGCACCGCCGTCCCTGCAGACGTGTGGAAGCGTCGTCTGCAAACCTTGAAATCGCTTGGCGTCAACGCTATCCGTATGAGCCACAATCCGCACTTGCCCGCCTTCTACGACCTCTGCGACTCGCTCGGACTCCTTGTCATGGATGAGGCCAGCGACGAGTGGGAATTCCCCAAGCGCAAGTGGCTGAAGGGCTGGAACCAAGGCACACCCGGCTTCGAAGGCACCTACGACTACTTTGAGGAGTGGATAGACCGTGATGTGGCCGACATGGTACGCCGCGACCGCTGCCACCCGAGTATCTTTCTTTGGAGCATAGGTAACGAAGTAGACTACCCCAACGACCCCTACACGCACCCCGTTCTCGATGGCGGCACGGCCGACTTCACGCAACCGATGTACGGCGGCTATAAGCCCGACCAGCCCAACGCCGAACGCATCGGCATCATCGCCCAACGGCTCTCGAAGATTGTGCGGGAGATAGATGACTCACGCGCCGTCACAGGAGCCCTCGCCGGAGTCGTCATGAGCAACCAGACGGCCTACCCCGAAGCCGTTGATGTCGTGGGCTATAATTATACCGAGAGTCGCTACAAGGAAGACCACGAGCGCTACCCGAACCGCGTAATCTACGGCAGCGAGAATCGCCACGACCTCGCCGCATGGAAGGCCGTTCGAGACAACGAGCACATCTTCGGACAGTTCCTCTGGACGGGCATCGACTACCTCGGCGAGAGTGGTGCCTGGCCTGCCCGCGGCTCCGAAGCAGGACTTCTTGACCTCGCAGGAAACGTTAAGCCCAATGGCCATTACCGCGCAGCTCTCTGGAGCGAGACGCCTGTTTGCTACATCGGCTCTTATCCCAACGGCGGCAGGGAGAACGGACGCCGTGGTCGTCAGAACCGCCAGTGGGTATCGCCCTACGCCCCAGCCCTTTGGAACTACGAGGCCGGCCAGTCCGTGCGGGTCGTCTGCTACACCAACGCACCTTCCGCCCGCCTGCTCCTCAACGGTCAACCCATTGGCGGCCAACCCACCCACGACGAAGCCACCGACATCCTCTATTGGGACATCCCTTTCCAACCCGGAACCCTCCGTTGCGAAGCCGACAACGGCTCCACGGCAAGCATCGTCACCAGCGGACGTCCTTATGCCCTGAGAGCCACCATCGACAAAACGACCCTCTCACGTCCCGATGAGGTGGCCCACATCATCATCGAAGTCATCGACGAAGACGGCAACTTCGTCCCCTTGGCAGACAACGACATCTCCTGCTTCGTCCAAGGTCCCGCCCGCATCCTCGGCCTCGAGAACGGCGACGTCCGCGATACCAGCTTGCGCTCCACCCGTCACCTTCGCGCTCATGGCGGACGCCTGCTCGCCTACGTAGTCCGCATTCAGCAATCCGGCACTGCCCGGCTCATCCTCACCTCTCCCCTACTCCAATCTACAGAACTTGAAATCACGATTCAAGATTAAACAATTCTTCATTGTATCTTCACTTTTGATATGCAAGAACTCATTACCATCCTCGGCCCAACCGCCTGCGGCAAGACTGCCGTAGCAACCAACTTGGCAGCGCGCCTTTCCGCAGAACACGAAGGCGGGAGTGCAATAGCGGAAATCATTTCGGCCGACTCCCGTCAGGTGTTTCGCGGCATGGACATCGGGACAGGAAAGGATCTAAACGAGTACGGAAACATCCCCTATCACCTCATCGACATTGCCGAAGCTGGTACGAAATATTCGGTCTTTGAGTTCCAGCGCGACTTCCTGAAAGCCTATCAGGAAATACGTTCGCGCGAGCATATCCCCATCCTCTGCGGCGGCACGGGGTTGTATATCGAGAGCGTGCTGCGAGCCTATAAGCTGGTTGAAGTTCCTATCAATCCATCTCTACGTGAGAGGTTGGAAGGCAAGAGCTTAACCGAACTCTCCGAACTATTAGCTTCATACAAGCGACTGCACAACACGACGGATGTTGACACCGCCCGACGCGCTATCCGAGCCATAGAGATCGAAGAGTACTACCGACAGGAACGCATCGACGAGACACAGCCCTTCCCCACCCTAAAATCTCTTACAATCGGACTCGACGTACCGCGCGAGTTGCGCCGCGAGCGCATCAGCCTACGACTGCGGAAACGGTTGGAGGAAGAGGATATGCTGGGCGAAGTGAGGCGTTTGCTGGAAAGAGGAGTACCTGCCGAAGCACTCATCAGCTATGGACTGGAATACCGCTTCCTGGCCCTGCATCTGACAGGCCAGCTCTCCTACGACGAGATGGTTCGTCAGCTCGAAATTGCCATCCACCAGTTTGCCAAGCGGCAGATGACCTACTTCCGCGGCATGGAACGGCGAGGAGTCCACATCCACTGGATAGACGCAACTCGGCCCAAGGAGGAACTCACGGAGGAAATTTTCCGTCTTTTTCTTGCTCCCTTCGCAGAAAAGCAGTAATTTTGCCGCGCTGTAAGGGCTGGTAACCGCCTTTGCACTCCGTCGGACAGACTTATAACTTCATAAATCATTAACAAACAATTCAAGACAATGAAGATTTCCAAAATTGAACACTTGGGCATCGCCGTACAGAGCATCGACGAGGTTCTGCCCTATTTCGAGAACGTACTTGGCCTGAAGTGCTATAAGACCGAGGTCGTTGAAGACCAGAAAGTGAAGACCGCCTTCCTGCAGGTTGGCGAGGTGAAACTCGAACTGCTGGAACCCACCTGCCCCGAGAGCACCATCCAGAAGTGGCTGGACAAGGGCAACAAGGGCATCCACCACATGGCTTTCTGCATCGAAGACGGCGTGGCCAACGCCTTGGCTGAAGTCAGCGAAAAGGGTATTCGCCTCATCGACGAAGCTCCCCGCAAGGGTGCCGATGGCCTCCAGATCGCCTTCCTCCACCCGAAATCAACGGTAGGCATCCTCACCGAGCTTTGCGAAGACCCCAACAAATAATTTGAAAGGGCTGTAGGGACTTACTTCACGTATGTCCTTTGAAAATTGAAAGGATACAAGGCTGTGTCAACATGAAGGACACAGCCTTTTCTTTTATACAATGTCTTAAACTTTTCGGTCTGTCACCTGTCTAACCACCATAAAACCTTCCTTTCACATAACAGACTCACAACAATGAAACAGCTTTGCCTTTCCGTCCTGCTCATAGCGGCAACCCTTTCCATGAATGCTCAGGAAGCGCAGACATCCCGCCCTCGCCCCAACCACCGCAACATGATTCAGCGTCCGCCCGCCGAACCGGCCACTCCCGATGCCGACGGCAACCACGTCAACGCCCACGGCGGTTGCATCATCGCCCACGAGGGCGAATGGCTGTGGTACGGCGAGGCACGTCCCAGCCGCGGTTTCACCTCTGAGGGTGTCAGCCTCTATACCGCCCGGCGCTTCGACGAGAAGGGACAACCCGTGGATTCACTCGTCTGGCAAAACCGTGGTCTCGTGCTGTCTGTCGTAGACACTCCGGGCTCGCCCATCGAAAAAGGCTGCATCATCGAGCGGCCGAAAGTCCTGTGGAATCCACGGACACAGCTCTTCGTCATGCTCTTCCACTCCGAGCTGAAAGGCCGGGGCTACGAAGCCGCCCAAACGGGCTTCGCCACCAGCCCTTCGCCCTACGGCCCCTTCACCTTCCACCACGCCCAGCGGCCGAACGCCAACCTATGGCCAGCGGACTTCAAGGCCGAAGACATCGCGAAGGCCAAGAGTTTGCGCGAGAGCGACTTCGAGAAGTCATGGACACCCGAATGGCGTGAGGCTGTAGCTCAAGGAATGTTCCTCTACAGGGACATGGAAGCCGGGCAGATGAGCCGCGACATGACCGTCTTTGTCGACGACGACAGCACCGCCTGGCACATCTTCTCGTCCGAGGAAAACATGACCCTGCAAGCCGCCGAGCTGACACCCGACTATCTGGGCTATACGGGACGCTACTACCGTATCGCAGCCGCCGGACAGAACGAGGCACCTTGCATTCTGAAGCGCGATGGACGCTACTGGCTGATATGCAGCGGCTGCACAGGCTGGGATCCGAACGAGGCACGCATGTTCTCAGCGACGAGCATTGCAGGCCCTTGGCAGCAGCACCCCTCCCCCATGCGTGGCGAGAACGCCAGCAAGACCTTCGGCGGTCAGGGCACATGGATATGGCAACGCACACCCGGCCAATACGTATTCATGGCCGACGTCTGGATTCCCCGTAACCTGTTGATGAGCCGCCACCTATGCATCCCCATCTCCTTCGACGCCGACGGCACCCCCATCATCGAGCGGAAGTAACGCCCTCTTTTTCCACATTCTTCCTCTGTCACTTCCCTGAATCACCGTACTTTTGCGATTGCCCTTCCGCACTCCGTGGAAGGGCTTTTTATGAATGCTCCCTTGATGAAGATGGGTGATGTGATGAAATTTCATTCCTTCTCCTCACTTTTTCTTCCCTTTCCTTTGTCACTTCCCTGAATCTTCGTACTTTTGCGGCGACTCAGATAGTCCGCAAGGACATCGTGGGTCAAATCTTAGTGGTAAAAAGGACGTTTACGAACGTTAACTTCTACGTGAAGATCTCGCAAATCAAGCCAGGAAGAGAACGCAACCGGAACGTCCACTTCGGGTGTATTGTACCCTGCTTGCTGTGTTCACTGAAACGTCGCGAGCATTTCTACAATATCTCGTGACGTGGGCTATCTCGAGTTGCTTATGCTTGGCAAGGCAATGCGAGAGCCATCACGTGGGATAAGCGGTAGAAGAGCACCCACGTCTTTATCTTTCATCAAGTTTAACCGCTGAATCGGGGTGGCTATAGGCAAGATAGGATGAATACTACAGCTTATGAAGCACACTTACTTTACACTTCTGTTGACCATGCTAATGTGCATAATCAGCATTCCCATTTCTGCCCATGATTTCGAGGTGGATGGAATCTATTACATCTATAATGATGGTTCCAGCGGTTCAAGTGTCTCGGTATCGTATAGAGGTGGTGATTATTATGATTATGATAATGATAATGAATATCAAGGTAATGTTACAATTCCCAAAACAGTCACATATTATGGAAAATCATACGATGTGACGAGCATCGGGTCTTACGCTTTCTATGGTTGCAGCGGCCTAACCTCCATCAACATTCCAGAGAATGTGACGAGCATCGGGTCTTACGCTTTCTATGGTTGCAGCGGCCTGACCTCCATCAACATTCCAGAGGGTGTGACGAGCATTGGGTCTTCCGCTTTCTCTGGTTGCAGCGGCCTGACCTCCATCAACATTCCAGAGGGTGTGACGAGCATTGGGGCATCCGCTTTCTATGATTGCAGCAGTCTGACCTCAATCAACATTCCAGAGGGTGTGACGAGCATCGGGGATAAAGCTTTCTATGACTGTTTTTAGACTGACGACCATTTATTGTCTAAATCCTACGCCACCTACAACTTCTTCGAAAACGACATTCTCTTGTTATACTGGCTACGTCCGTGACGAGTATGATATCTATACGTATGCCACCCTCCATGTCCCCATGGGCAGTGCAGAAGCGTATTCTTCGGCTTACGAGTGGCGTTATTTCAACAAGATTAAAGAAGATATGGAGGCCAATGGGAATGTGTATTATGCCAACCTCACCGTGAAGCAAGGAGAGACGGGATACACTCGACAAGCTATCAAGGCAGCAGAGACCTATAAAATCTTTATTGGTTCTCTTGGGGATAATAAGGTTAATGCCGTTACCTTCAACGGAAAGGATGTCACGAACGAGGTGTTTGATGGTTACTACACCACTCCCCAGATAACGGGCGAGTCGGTGCTGTCTATTTCTTATGAAATCAAGCCTACAACAGTCAGCTCAATGTCCTTACAGGGCGTCAGGGTCACAGGCTATCATGGCGAGATCAATATATCGAATATTGATGAGCCATCGCCCGTGTTCATTTATACGTTGGACGGAAAGTTGGTGAACAATATCCCCTCTGCCTTCGGCGATGTCAGCCTGTCGGCACCATCCGAACAGGTTTATGTGGTGAAGGTAGGTGCACGAACCTATAAGATTGCCATGTAATCCCATGATATTCTATACATTTCGATATTGCCGCACGTTTATATAATAAGTTAAGTGCGTGCATTGTTCAATTGACGCAGAACAAAGTTTTAGTCAAAAAAGGGCGTTTACCGTCACCTTTTCCTCTACCCGTCCGATAGTCAGTCGGTTACGGGTGACGGTAAGGTGACGACAAGGCTGTTTTTGGGGAAAAGAAAATCCGATGTGGCTGATAATGAGGACGAAAGATTTAATTTACCGTCACCTTTTTGGTATGAAGACCAAAGGGTTTGCAGGAATGGAAAGAAATGATATGGAACGGGGAAGGGAAGGAAAGGAAACAATTTGGGACGAATAGGCAAAATTTAGACCACAAATAGGAACGAATAAAGAAAAAATGCGCAAGAATACGCAAGATAATAATATATACATGAACCACAGATTTCACGGATTACACGGATTTCTCAGTAAAAAACCTCGTAAATCTGCGCTCGGCACTTTACGACGCTTCACGCTTGAAGAATGGCTGATACCAAATGGCAATGAAAATGCGCGCTTTTAGGTACGCGATAGGGATACGTTATCGCATACCTAAAGGCACGCCATCCATTGATGATCCCATTACCAGCCAATGAATTGGCTGGCTACCCCTATCTGATGCCTACGGCATCGGCCTACTGGAGCTTGCGAATTAGGAATAATAGATTAGGAGCTGGAAGGAATCCGTGTAATCCGTGAAATCTGTGGTGTATATTTCTGTAAGATTTTGGTTCCCTTGTTTGTCTCACTGATGGGACACGCGCGAACCCTTAAGGGTTATGGCTGGAACCCTTAAGGGTTTGGCCCTGAACCCTTAAGGGTTCGGGCGTATACCCCTATGGCTTCAAGATGGTATAACCAGGGTGATGGTTACTCGACGAAACTATCTGATTCATACACAGCCGTTTGAGGGGTGTTTTTGAGCAGAAGAATCGCGAAATGCCGTTTACCATCACCTTACCATCACCTTACCATCACCCGATAGCTGGCTGAAAATCTAGCTGTTACGCGGAAAAGGTGACGGGTGATGGTAAATTTTACAACAAACTTTTCCTGCCATTATGGCATAAAAAAGTTTAAAACACTTGGCTGTTCGGGCGGCTTTGTGTAACTTTGCGCCGCAAATAAAAGATTAAGGTACACGCGCGAAGATGACGATGGCCGAAAAGACACGGGACGAGGCTCCCAGGAGGAAGCCGCTGCTGGGACTCACACGAGATGAGCTCCGCGGCGTGGTGGCCGAGTTGGGAATGCCCGCCTTCGCCGCCAAGCAGATGGCGCAATGGATCTATCAGAAGGGCGTCGGCTGTTGCGAACAGATGACGAACATCAGCATCGCCGCACGTCAACGGCTGGCCGAGCACTACGAGGTGGGCTTGATGCCGCCCATTGCCGAACAGCACAGCGTCGACGGCACGGTGAAATACCTGTTCTCGACGAGCGACGGCCAGCGGGTGGAAACGGTGTTCATCCCCGACGACGAGCGCGGCACCGTCTGCGTCAGTTGTCAGGTGGGCTGCAAGATGGCCTGCCGCTTCTGCATGACGGGGCGCCAGGGCTTCCAAGGCAACCTCACCGCAACCGACATCCTCAACCAGATCTATTCCCTGCCCGAGCGCGAACGGCTGACGAACATCGTCTTCATGGGACAGGGCGAACCGATGGACAACCTCGATGCCGTGCTGCGGGCGACGGAACTGCTGACGGCCGACTACGGTTGGGCGTGGAGTCCCAAACGCATCACGGTCTCCACAGTGGGACTGCGGAAAGGGCTGAAGCGCTTCCTCGATGAGAGTCCCTGCCACCTCGCCGTCAGCCTGCACAATCCTTTCCCCGAGGAACGTGCGGCGATGATGCCTGCCGAACGCAGCTATGCGCTGACGGAAATGCTGGAACTGCTGAAGCAGTATGACTGGACGGGGCAGCGTCGCCTCTCCTTCGAGTACATCGTCTTCGGCGGAACGAACGACACCGAACGCCATGCGCGTGAGCTGGTGCGACTGCTGTGCAATGTGGAATGCAGGGTGAACCTGATAAGGTGGCACGAGATTCCGGGAGAGACGTCTTTCAGCGAAGCGGATCCACTCCGGCTCGTGGCCTTCCGCGACTACCTCAGCAGCCATGGCGTCCGCTGCACCATCCGTGCCTCACGAGGTCAGGACATCGATGCAGCGTGCGGACTGCTGAATACGAAGGAGAAGGGGAGATTTTAAATATAAAATATGAAATTTTAAATGACTATCCGCAATTGTACCACCAAGGAAGCCCGAAGGGCTGGAAAGACCACAGACGGGGGTGTTAGCCCCCGGTCTAACGTGGCAATAGTACACCAACCCCGAAGGGGTGACAGAACCGTCTGTCGCACCTTCGGTGCTCGTATATTCGCGTGCCGTTGCACCGGGGGTTACACCCCCGTCTGTAATCTATGGCCCCTTCAGGGCCTTGGTGGTATGTTTGAACGAGCTTCTGCCGGATTTATATCTCATATTTTATATCTAATATTGATTATTTCACCGCTGCTCCTCTCCTCCTGCCGCAAGGACTTCGTGCTGCCGCGTGCCAGCGGACGTCCCTACGAGGTGATGGTCGTCATGAGCGACAAGGACTGGCAGGCGACCCAGGGGCGTGCCCTCTTCGCCGTGCTGGACACCGACATCCCCGGCCTGCCCCAGCCCGAGCGTTCGTTCCACATCTCACAGGTGGAGCCGAAGCGCTTCGACAGCATCCTGAACATCTTCCGCAACATCATCCTCGTGGACATCAACAAGTCTATCTACACGAAGACGACGATGAAGTTCACGCGTGACAAGTACGCGATAGACCAAATCGTGCTGACCATTCAGAGCCCCACGCCCGAAGCCTTCGCGGACTTCTGCTTCGAGCACGGACAGGAAATCATCGACTTCTTCACGAAGATGGAGATGAACCGCCTCGTCAAGGAACTCAAGGACAAGTATTCGAAGGTGACGGCCCAGTTAGCCCACGAACTCTTCGACTGCGAGCTGCACGCCCCCGACGAGATCCAGAGCTACAAGCGCGGCGAAAACTTCTTCTGGACCAGCAGCAACGGTTCCTCGGCGCTGGTGAACATCTGCATGTACAGCTATCCCTACGAAGGGCCTGAGACCTTCAACAAGCAATACGTCCTGGCCAAACGCGACAGCGTGATGGCCGCGAACATCCCCGGAACGCTGCCGACCATGCACATGGCCACGGACACCCTGTGCACGATGGTAAAGCCCATCGTCGTCCACAACCAGTATGCCCTCGAAGCCCGAGGATTGTGGTACATGGAGAACGACGGCATGGGCGGCCCCTTCGTCAGTCACTCCCGTGTGGACACCACCCGCAACCTGGTCATCGTCGTCGAAGGCTTTGTCTTTGCACCGGAGAAGATGAAACGCGGCCTCATGCGCCGTCTCGAAGGCTCGCTCTACACGCTGAACCTGCCCGACGAGAAGACGACGTCCATCATCACCACCCTGGAAGAGGTAGCCGTGACGGCGGAGGACAGGAAGAAAGCAAGAGAAAGAAAATAGAAAAACACCCTATACAATGGCAAAAATTAAAGTAGGCATCACCCACGGAGACCCCAACGGCATCGGCTATGAGGTCATCCTGAAGACATTCGAAGACCCAGCCATGCTGGAGCTTTGCACTCCCGTTATCTACGGTTCGCCCAAAGTGGCGAGCTACCACCGCAAGGCACTCGACCTGCAAACGAACTTCGCCACGGTCAACTCTGCCGACAACCTGCAGCCCGACAACCTGAACCTCATCCCCTGCACGGCCGAGGACGTGAAGATTGACTTCGGACAGGAAACGCGGGAGGCAGGCGAGGCCGCCTTCGCTGCCCTCGAACGGGCCGTGAAGGACTGGAAGGCCGGACTCATCGATGTCATCGTCACAGCACCCATCAACAAGCACAGCATCCACAGCGAGCGGTTCAACTTCCCCGGACATACGGAGTACATTCAGGCTGCGGTAGGTCACGACGACCAGAAAGCGCTGATGATCCTGATGAACGACCGCATGAGGGTTGCCTTAGCTACCACCCACCTGCCGATAGCCAAGGTGGCCTCGGCCATCACCCAGGAAAACATCCTTGCCAAGCTGCGCATCCTTGATGCCTCCCTGCGCAGGGACTTCTACATCTCCAATCCCCGCATTGCCGTCCTCTCGCTGAATCCCCATGCCGGCGACAACGGCCTGCTCGGTCAGGAGGAACAGGAAGTCATCATCCCCGCCATGCAACAGGCTGAAGCCGATAAGATTCACGTCTTCGGTCCATACGCCGCAGACGGCTTTTTCGGCACTCGTACCTACGAGTCATTCGATGCCGTGCTCGCCATGTACCACGACCAGGGGCTGGCTCCTTTCAAACTGCTCGCCATGGAAGACGGCGTCAACTTCACGGCCGGCCTTGACCTCGTGCGCACCAGCCCCGACCACGGCACGGCCTTCGACATCGCCGGTAAGGGCGAGGCCGACGAGAACTCCTTCCGTCAGGCCATCTTCACCGCCATCGACATCTTCCGCAACCGTCAGGCGTGGGACGAGGGTCATTCCTCCCCGCTGCCCAAGCTCTTCATAGACAAACGTGACAAGTCCGAACGCGACTAACCGACAGTTCGCGTGTACACACTTATGGACACCAAAGAACTACAACCCATCAAGCAACGCTACGGCATCGTTGGCAACAGCGAGGGGCTGAACCATGCCCTCGACATAGCCCTTCAGGTGGCCAAAACCGACCTCTCTGTCCTCATCATGGGCGAGAGCGGCGTGGGCAAGGAGGTCATCCCCAGACTCATCCACGACAGCAGCCAGCGCCGTATGCGCAAGTACTTTGCCATCAACTGCGGCAGCATCCCCGAAGGCACCATCGACAGCGAACTCTTCGGCCACGAGAAAGGCGCCTTCACAGGAGCCATCGGAGAGCACGAGGGCTACTTCGGAGTCGCCAATGGCGGCACGCTCTTCCTCGACGAAGTAGGCGAACTGCCCATAAGCACCCAGGCCCGCCTCCTGCGTGTCCTGGAGACGGGAGAATACATCCGCGTAGGCTCCAGCGAAGTCCGCAAGACCGACGTGCGCATCGTTGCGGCGACCAACGTGAACATCCAGAATGCCATCCGCGACGGTAAGTTCCGCGAAGACCTCTTCTTCCGCTTGAGCACCATCCCCATCAAGATGCCACCCCTGCGCGAACGTGGCGAGGACATCATCCTGCTCTTCAAAAAGTTCGCCATGGAGATTGCCGCCAAGTACCAGATGCCCGAGCGCATCAGCCTGACTCCCGAGGCGGAGGAAGTGATGAAGCGCTACAAATGGCCCGGCAACATCCGCCAACTGAAGAACGTCACGGAACAGATGTCCATCCTCATGCGCGACAGCCGGGTCGTGACCCCGGAAATCCTTTCCGACTACGAGGTTTGGCCGACGATTGAGGAACAAGGCGGACTGGTCCGGGTTGGCTCATCCGCCTCGGAGGCCCACTCCTATCAGGCAGAGCGCGAAATGCTGTTCCAGATGATCAACGCCCTGCATCGCGAAGTCCACGAGCTCAAACAGCAGATGGCCTCCGGCAGTCCTCTGTCTGTAGTTCCAGCGGCACCAGCCACCGTCGTCCATTCGTCCTCTCCGACTGTCATGCCCTCTGTGGCATCGTCCTCTTCGCCCACGGTGATGCCCGTCTTCGCCCACGAAAAGCCTCACGAAAAGCCCGCAGACACCACCCCATACGCCGAGGAATACGTCGAGGAATCCCTCTCTATCGAGGATCAGGAGCGCCGACTCATCGTCAAGGCTCTGGAGAAAAACCACGGCCGACGCAAGAAGGCAGCCGACGAGCTCCATATCAGCGAACGGACGCTCTATCGGAAAATCAAGGAATACGGTTTGGAGGAGATGTAAGAATAATCATAAAATGCAAAACATGAGAGATATAGCATACATCGGACTAAGAAAGATGAATTTTGCGTTTGGGCGACGTTCATCCCGCTGGCTTATATTCTATATTTTATATTTTATATTTGTACTCTCTCCCCTCCTCACCTCCTGCTCCATCAGCTACAAGTTCAATGGTGCCAGCATTGACTACACGAAGACCAAGACCATCCAGATCGACCCGTTCCCCATTCGCTCGGCTTACGTCTGGGCACCGATGCAGTCGATTTTCAACAACAAGCTCACCGACCTCTACGCCCAGCAGACCAAGCTCAAGCAGGTCAAACGCGGCGGCGACCTTATCGTGGCAGGCGAAATTACGGGCTTTGAGCAATACAACAAAGGCGTCTCGGCCGAAGGCTACAGCTCTCAGGTTCAGTTGAAGATGACCGTCAACGTCCGCTTCACGAATACCAAGAACCACAAGGAGGACTTCGAGCGGCAGTTCTCAGCGACAACGGAATACGATGCTACACAGCAACTTATAGCGGTGCAGGAAGAACTGGTCACCCAGATGACCAAGGACATCACTGAGCAAATCTTCAATGCCACCGTGGCTAACTGGTAATCTCTCATTCATACTATGCAATCTCTGACGACCTACATCGATCATCCCGAACAGTTGGATGCACAGACTGTCGAAGAACTCTGGCAGTTGGTAGACCGCCATCCCACCTATCAGGCGGCACGCCTCCTGCTGGTTCGCGGCCTTTACCTCCTGCAAGATCAGCGCTTCGGCCCGGCACTCCGCGAAGCAGCCCTCATGGTGCCCGACCGCGCCAAGCTCTTCGACCTCATCGAAGGCGAGAAGTTCCGTCTGCACCCACAGCGCCAGAAGACTTCGGAGCAAGCCGACGAAAGTCCCAAGGCGGACAGGACACAGTCCCTCATCGACACCTTCCTGGCCGGAACTCCTGAACCACCCAAGCCACGGCGTCAGGTTCCCGTGGATGCTTCGGTCGATTATATGTCTTACCTCCTTCAGCTCGAAGATGCTCCCGCCACAGATGCAGAAGCCAACGAAGAGGAAGAGGAAAAAGTATTACAACCCGCCCCCGCTTCCGAGGTTCAGGAGGAAGTCGAAGAATGGCCGGAAGAAGTCGAGGAAAGTGATGATAAAGCACCTTCCGAAGCCTATTTTACCGAAACTTTGGCCCGGATTTACATCAAACAGGGCAAATATGACAAGGCAATTGAAATTATTCGGCGATTAAGTTTGAATTATCCAAAAAAAAATCGTTACTTTGCAGACCAAATCCGATTCTTGGAGAAGATTCTCCTCAACGAACGAAGCAAAAATTCGGAAAAGTAATAATTAATAATCATAACAACAATGTACAATCTATTCGTAATCCTTGTGATCATCGCATCCATCCTCATGTGCCTCGTAGTACTCATCCAAGAGTCCAAGGGAGGCGGCCTTGCCAGCGGCTTCGCCAGCGGCAACCAACTCATGGGCGTGCGCAAGACCACCGACGTCATTGAGAAAGTAACTTGGGGACTGGCCATCGCCATGGTTGTCTTCAGCGTGGCTTCCGTCTACACCATTCCCGCCGCAGGCAGCAACGCTTCCGTCATGGAGAACGCCGCCGTGCAGCAGCAGACGACAGCTCCCACCAACCTTCCCGGCATTCCTGCCGCAGAAGTGGATGCTACTCCCGAAGCTCCGGCTGATGCTCCCGCAGAGACTCCTTCAAACTAACATTTTTCGAGCGCGTCAATGCTTGCACAAAGGATTAAATCTATCGCCTCGACCATAGTCCTGGCAATGACAGCGCTGACCTTGCAGGCCAGCGCTTTCGTTTTACCGGCCCACACGGAACTGCGTGCTTCCCTCGACCGGAAGGAGCCGACCGTCGTGGCCACAGCTTTTGGACTCTTGCAGTCAGATTTCCAGCGCATCCTCGACGTGAGTCTTCAGACGTCAGCCAAAGAGCCCCAGTTCATCATCGGTTCTATGAACGGTCCTGCTGCCGCCACCCTTGCCGCTGCGGGCATTGACCTTTCGTGGCTGAACGGACGCGCCCAGGCATTCGTCCTGGCCGTGAATGGCAAAGGACAACTTGTACTGGCAGGCAGCGACGCCTATGGTACTGCCTACGGCCTCATGGAGATGTCACGCATCCTTGGCGTATCGCCTTGGGAATGGTGGGCAGACGTCGTCCCAGAAACACGTACAAGCCTGACACTGCCCGAAAATTTTCGCGTTCAGCAAGCTTCCGACGTCACCTTCCGCGGGATTCATATCAGCGACATTGACTGGGGACTGGGACCTTGGTCCTCAAAGACCTTCGACCCCTCCAGTCCCTATACCATCGGCCTGAAGACCGCCCGCCGCATCTTTGAACTGATGTTGCGCCTACGCCTGAACCTCTTCTGGCCTCCTGCAAGCAGCCCTCAGACAGACTTCTTCGCCACGCGGGACGGACATTTCCTGGCTCAAACCTATGGCATCTTCTTAGGACACGACATGGAACATCCTGTGGAGGAGGAAGGTGTCCCGGCTCCCCTGATGTTCTCCGACGATGGCTATGGCTACCTTACCCGTTTCCCGACGGCAGAAGACGCACAGCGCAATGGCGGCTGTGGCGTGTACTACCACGCCTCGTACAAAGGTGCACCGCAAGACTATCTCTGGTTGGGAACCGCCAGTCCTTTCCTACTCTACCAACAGCTCACAGAGGCATACTACCACGGGGCGTTGCGTCTCTGGGTGCTTAATGTGGGCGACATCAAGCCTTGCGAGTACCAGACCTCGCTCTTTGCCGATCTGGCATGGGACATCAACGCAGTTCGCCAAATGTCCGTGGCACGCCACCTCGAAGAGTTCTATGCACTCAATGTGGGACGCGACATAGCACGTCTGGCTTCTATCTACATGAAGGAGTTCTACCATCTGTCCTTCCAGTGTAAACCCGAACATCTGGCTGGAACGAGGATTGGAGAGAGCGACCCCGTCTGGCAGCAGATTCGCGACCTTCCTTGGAGCGAGAAGAAGATTCGCCACCGCTTGACACGCTACGACCAGATGCAACGGAACGTAGAGTGGCTGTTGGACTCCGTGTACCATTATAACTATCCCCACTACGATTCCTTCTTCCAGCTCGTAGGCTATCCCGTCTTGGCTACCATCGAGATGAACCTGAAATTCCTCCTGGCCCAGCTCGCGCGTCATGGCATTTCTTGGCTGGCAGACGAGACGGTGAAACAGACATGGCGTCGCAGCGATCTCGCTTTCTATAAGTTACAGCAGCTTACCAAGCAGTATAATTCCCAGCACAAGGACAAGTGGAAGGGGATGATGACCACCGACCCGACCATCCAGCCAGTATTCAAGATGCTGCCCCACGAGGATGCCAAGGGACCGATGCCCGCCGAGCAGCCTGCCATTGCCACGTTCTACGGTGCCAGCTACCAGGCTTCCAGCTTTTCGGGCAGCGATGTCCTCGACCCTGTTCTCGGCCTTGGTGCCAGCATCCGCGCCATTCCCATCCCCAAGGACTGTAACGTCACCTATAAATATAATTATAATTATGGCAATACGCCGTCGGCCAATGTGGAGCTACATCTTCTGCCCACCCATCCCATTGAGACCCAGCAGCGTCTGTCCGTGACCCTCGATGGCGGTGCTCCTATCGTCCTGACCTACGACGCTCAGCCTGGTACGGAAGAATGGAAGCAGAACGTCCTCCGCAACTATGCTGTCGTCCTCGTCAACATCCCTGTAATCCTGCCCGCAGGCGAACACCAGCTCGTGGTGACAGCTTTAGACGAAGGTGTCGTCCTCGACGAAGTCTTCATCCGTCCATAAAGGGGAAATAAACCAAGTGTAAATCGTTAAATTGTAAGTAATAACCGTGTTTGAGAATCTATCCGAACGCCTTGAACGCTCCTTTAAGATACTGAAGGGCGAAGGCAAAATCACAGAAATCAACGTCGCCGAGACCTTGAAGGATGTGCGCCGTGCACTCCTCGACGCCGACGTCAACTATAAAGTGGCCAAGCAGTTCACCGACACCGTGAAGCAGAAAGCCCTTGGCCAGAACGTCCTTACGGCCGTGAAGCCGCAGCAGATGATGGTCAAGATTGTGCACGACGAGTTGGCCCTCCTCATGGGTGGCGAGACGGCCGACCTGACCCTGAACGGACATCCTGCTGTCATCCTCATGGCCGGTCTGAACGGTGCTGGTAAGACCACCTTCGCCGGCAAGCTGGCTAATATGCTCAAGAACAAGCGTAACCGCAAGCCACTGTTGGCCGCCTGCGACGTCTACCGTCCTGCCGCCGTGGAGCAGTTGCGCGTACTTGGCGAACAGATTGGTGTGCCCGTCTACATGGAGCAGGACAACCAAGATCCCGTGCAGATTGCCCTCAACGCCATCCACGAAGCCAAAGCTAAGAGCTACGACACTGTCATCGTCGACACCGCCGGCCGTCTGGCCATCGATGAGAAGCTGATGCAGGAAATCGCGGCCATCAAGCAGGCCATCAACCCCGACGAAACACTTTTCGTCGTCGATGCCATGACGGGTCAGGACGCCGTGAACACCGCCAAGGAGTTTAACGAACGCCTTGACTATACGGGCGTCGTTCTTACGAAACTCGATGGTGACACCCGCGGCGGTGCAGCCCTCTCCATCCGCACCGTGGTGGATAAGCCTATCAAGTTTGTTGGCACGGGCGAGAAGATGGAAGCCATCGACCCCTTCCACCCCGCACGTATGGCCGACCGCATCCTCGGTATGGGCGACATCGTCAGCCTCGTGGAACGTGCTCAGGAGCAGTACGACGAGGAGGAAGCCCGCCGTCTGGAGAAGAAAATCCGCAAGAACCAGTTCGACTTCAACGACTTCTACAGCCAGATCCAGCAAATCAAGAAGATGGGCAACATCAAGGACCTCGCCTCAATGATTCCCGGCGTGGGCAAGGCGCTGAAGGACATCGACATTGACGACAATGCCTTTAAGAGCATCGAAGCCATCATCCTCTCGATGACCCCGAAGGAGCGCACTCACCCTGAAGTCCTCAACACCAGCCGCCGCCGCCGCATTGCTGCCGGGTCCGGCACTGACATCGCCGCCGTCAACCGCCTCATCAAGCAATTCGACCAGACCCGCAAAATGATGAAGATGGTCACCAATCCCAAGATGGCGCAGTTGATGGCCAAGATGCCAAAGAGATAAACGGTTTGTGATTCCCAACAATAAGAACACAAAGAGGGGCAAAGAAGTTATTGCGAAAAACGATGCTTCTTTGCCCCTCCTTTTATGGAGTCATCCCCATTATCCCGTAATTTGAGACAAAAAAGTATCAAAGTATCCCGTAATTTGCGACAAAAAAAACAAAGTATCCCGTAATTTGTAACAAAATCAGTATCTTTGTCCCCGAATAACAATAGTTTGCCACCAAATAGTATGACATGGCAGTAAGAGTAAGACAAAGCAAAGCAAGAATGCAACGGGAAAACCGTATGATTTTCGCTTCCTCCTGTGTAGAGTCTGCCGCTCACCAAAGAAACATTTCAACCTCTGAGATGTATCGACGGATGAAGCGTGTGGGGCTGATAGACGGTTTTATTCTAAAATGTTATGATGGGTTGCACACACAAAGCCGTCAGCATGTGACAGAAGATGTACTTGGGGCACTTGACATTTGGGAGAAAAAACAAGGAGAAAAGCTATGAGGAAGGTTTTCCATGGTTCGATACAAGAGATTGTGGCTCCATTAGTTCATGTAGGGCGTGATAATCTTGATTTCGGAAGGGGATTCTATGTGACAGACATCAGAAGTCAGGCTAAGACATGGGCTAACCTCAAGGCTCGTTATCAGATGGACGGGCAGGCCTATATCAACGAATACCTTTTTGATTTTGATAATGCTGTCCGCGAGTTCCGTTATAAGAAGTTTGAACGATATGATGGTGAGTGGCTTCACTTTATCGTTGAATAACCCAATAGCCTATGTTAAGTGACCTTTTGATGTGGAACAAAATCGGTCGTATCGTAATGTTACTTGCAGAACGGCTGGACATTTCGCCTGAAAGGGCCTTGGACATCTTCTATACATCCAAAACCAATGAACGGTTGCATAATCCTTCTACACTCCTCTATACCTTTGGCGACCGGTATATAGTCGATGATGTGATTCGGGAAATACAGGGCGGAATACATTAGATAAGACAAAAGAAATATATCATGGAATTAATCGACGGAAAGGCTACTGCCGCCACTATCAAGGCAGAAATCAAACAAGAAGTAGAGCGCATCGTCGCTGGCGGCGGCAAGCGTCCCCACCTGGCAGCCATCCTCGTAGGCCACGACGGCGGCTCGGAGACATACGTTAATAATAAGGTGCGCGCGTGCGAGGAATGCGGTTTCCGTAGCACCCTGCTCCGTTTCGAGGACGACATCACTGAAGAGCAGCTTCTGGCTGAAGTCCAGAAACTCAACGACGATGCCGACATCGACGGTTTCATCGTCCAACTGCCCCTGCCGCGCCACATCGCCGAGCAGCGTGTCATCGAGGCCATTGACTACCGCAAGGACGTCGACGGCTTCCATCCCATCAACGTCGGCCGCATGGCCATCGGCCTGCCCGCCTTCGTCAGCGCCACGCCCAAGGGCATCCTCGAACTCCTGCGCCGCTACGACGTCGAGACTTCAGGCAAGAAGTGTGTCATCCTCGGTCGCTCGAACATCGTCGGCAAGCCCATGTCCCAGCTCATGATGCAGAAGGGCGTCGATGCCACCGTCACCGTCTGTCACTCCCGTTCCAAGACGCTGAAGGAAGAGTGCCTGCAAGCCGACATCATCATTGCCGCCATCGGTCAGCCCGCCTTCCTCAAGGGCGATATGGTTAAGCCCGGTGTCACCGTCATCGACGTTGGCACCACCCGCGTTCCCGATGCCTCGCGCAAGAGCGGCTTCCGCCTGCAAGGCGACGTAGACTTCGACGCCGTGGCCCCCTTGGCTTCGAAAATCACTCCCGTCCCCGGCGGCGTAGGCCCCATGACCATCTGTATGCTCATGCAGAACACCCTCGCCGCAGCCCGCCACGAGTACTACGCCTGACACCATTCCCGGCAACGAACTCTCCGAAATCGTACATTTCGAAGCCTAAGAAGAAAAAAGTTGTCGAAAAACTTGGTGGTTTCGCGGGAATGCACTACCTTTGCACCCGCAAAAGCCAAGAGAGGCTTGCAGCCTCGGCTGCACATGGTGACTATAGTTCAGTTGGTTAGAGCGTCAGATTGTGGTTCTGAATGTCGTGGGTTCGAGTCCCACTAGTCACCCTCCCACTGATGAAATCCTGCGAGCAAGCTTGTTCGCAGGATTCTTTTTAGAATCAAAGGTAAAAGAATCAGAACCAAAGGTTAGAAGAAGATGAAACGTTTTGGATTATTCCTGATGGCGTGCCTGCTGGCCGTGATGCCGATGCAAGCCGTATTGCGCGAACGTGACCTGGCCCGGACGCTGGGCGTACTGCGTGCAGAACTGGCTTCCAACTACGAGAAGCAACAAGCGTTCATGGCACGCTACGAGCAGCAGGGCGCCACACAGCACCAGAAGCTGGTCGACTACATGAACCGCTGCGAGCAAATCAGCCTCATGCTCTACTCCCAGACTTCGGAGAACACCTTCGACATGGCCTACGCCTGCCAGCAGTCCGTAGACCTCTACAAGCTGCTCGACAATAAGGGCGACAGCCGTATGCTCTCCTACGAACAAGTCATGGAGCGTATGCGCGGCGAACTGGAACGCTACGACGCCCTCATCGCTTCGCTGAAGAGTATGCCGCCCGTGGACAAGGGCGACGAGGACGTACTCTCCGAGAGCGACAGCATCCTCCTCAACGCCATCGACTCCCTGGCATCGCAGATAGACTCCCTCGGCATGGCACCTCCCGCGAAAGCCCAAGTCCCCCAGTTCGGGAAAACGGAGGAGCAGCACCACGAGCCGCTCTTCCTCTCCGGCCAGCAGCTCGAAGACCGCAAAGCCTGTCTCGAGTACGCCCAGGCCCTGCGCGACAACCTCCAGACCTTCCTCGAACGCATGGAGGCCGAGAGCAGCTACTACACCAGCCTCGAGGAGAAGATACGTCAACTCAACACCTTCGCCCAGTCCCGCTACAAGCTGTTGCAGGACAACATCTACAAGAACGGCGGCACCAACTACTTCGCCATCCTCGGCAACCTGTCGCTCTACATGCAGATGGCACAGCGTTCCGTCTCCAGCAAGTACGTCTCCTTCCCCGACGAGGGCGGCCGTTCGGAGTGGCGCGGCTTCCCCGTGCTTTTCCTTAGCGTCATGGTCGTCTTCTACCTCATGCTCGCGCTGGGCATCACCTACGTGGTGCTGCGCTGGCTGCTTCCCCGTCGCTGGCGAGGCGAGGAGTTCCGCCTCAAGCGCCGGATGCTGGTCAACGTCATCGGCATCGCCCTCTTCGCGCTCATCGTCATGGTCATCCGCTCGCTGGTCAACCGTCCTTTCGTACAGATGGGCACGGGCCTCATCATCAACATGGCCTGGCTGCTGGAAGTCATCTACCTCTCACTCTACATCCGCCTAAAAGGCTCGCTGATGCTTCAGGCTGCCCGCGTCTACACCCCGTTGATGCTGCTGGTCTCCCTCGTCATCATGCTGCGCATCGTCCTGATTCCCAACAGCATCCTCAACCTCGTCTTCCCGCCCGTGCTGCTGCTCTTCACGCTCTGGCAGTTGTGGATGATGCGTTGCCACCGCGCTGGGTTGCCCTTGCAGGATGTCGTCTACTCCCACGCCACCTCCATCGTCATGGTCGTCTCCTGCGTCACAGCCTGGACAGGCTACACCCTCCTCTCCGTCCAGATTCTCGTCTGGTGGACGTTCCAGTTAGCCGCCATCATGACCATCACCTGCTTCTACGACCTTATGGCCATGTTCGAGCAACGCTTCGGCATCGCCCGCAAGAACATCACCTCCACCTGGGCCTACGACTTCGTAAACCTCACCCTCGTCCCCATCCTGGCCGTCGTCAGCATCCTCGTCAGCATCTACTGGGCAGCCCAGATTTTCGAGATGACCTCCGTCTGCCAGCAGGCCTTTTTCGTCCATTTCATCGATCAGCCGGACCTCATCCAGGTCTCCCTCTTCAAGCTTTGCCTCGTCGCTGCCCTCTGGTTCCTGTTCCGCTACATCAACTACTCCGTCCGCAGCTTCTACGTCCTCTTCCGCACCAAGGCCGACCCCGAAGGCTCGCTCAACCTGACGCTGGCCAAGAACGTCATCGCCATCCTCTCCTGGGGACTCTACTTCCTCATCGTCCTCGTCATCCTCAACGTCCCCAAGAGCGGCATCAGCATCGTCACCGCAGGCCTCGCCACCGGTCTCGGTTTCGCCATGCAGGACCTCATCGAGAACTTCTTCTACGGACTCTCGCTCATGAGCGGACGATTGCGCGTGGGCGACTACATCGAGTGCGACGGCATCACCGGCAAGGTACAGAGTATCAGCTACCAAAGCACACAGATCGTCACTGCCGACGGCTGCATCATCGCCTTCCTGAACAAAGCCCTTTTCAGCAAGAACTTCAAGAACATGACGCGCAACCACCGCTACGAGCTCATCAAGATACCCATCGGCGTAGCCTACGGCACCGACATCCCCACCGTCCGCACCCTGCTCATCGACGCCCTGACCCCAATCTGCCAGGGCACCAACGCCTCCGGTCAGGACATCGTGGACCCCGCCCGCCCCATCAATGTCGTCTTCTCCGACTTCGGCGAGAGCAGCGTCGATCTCTTCGTCTGTATCTGGATGCTCGTCGAGGAGAAGTATGCCCTCAGCGGACGCGTCAAGGAAACCATCTACGAAACCCTCAACCGCAACCACATCGAGATCCCCTTCCCCCAGCGCGACCTCCACATCGTCAAGAATTAAATCAACAATTAGCACCACAGATTTCTCAGATTAAACAGATTCTTTCCAGCTCCTAATCTATAATTGTAATCAGAATTTTACAGATTCACGAGACTATAGGCAGAGGAATCCGTGTAATCCGTGAAATCTGTGGTTCATATACTATTCTTGCCCTAAATTTTCGCGTATTCTTGCGTATTCTTTTCTTTTTATTCGCTTTCCTATTTGTGACCCAAATTTGTGCTTATTCGTGCCTATTCGTTTCTTTCCTCCCCATTTTTGCCCTTAATTATTGCTCATTCTTGCGTATTCTTTTCTTCTTCATTCGTCACCGAAATTGATTTAAAGCAAGAAAAATCTTAAACTTTTTGTTGCCCAAGTCCAACATTATCAGTACCTTTGCCGCGCTTTTAGGGACATCTGTCCCGCGAGCTCGACCTTCCTTGCCGTGCAACCATCTATTACAGAGATTGTTACGAGCAAGCCAGCAATATAAGACGTCACTTTTAAACTTATCCGATAGTTCATAAACTAAATAAAAACAAAATTAATTTAAAGATGAAAAGAAAACTACTTTTCGCGATCGTAGCACTGATGTGCTCGGTCGGTGTATGGGCAGAGACTAACTACACGTCTCTGATGCCTACGGATTGGACTATTAATGCTACAAATCCGGGCAATTTCCAGTCTGGTAAAGAAGCTTATAACACTTCTAACTACTCGACCGGAAAAATCATCTATCAGAGTTTCACAGCTCCCGCAGCAGGTATCTATGAAATTAAGTTCTATGCTGTGACTAGTTCGACTTCCGGACGTGGCTTTGATAACATTTATGGTGACAATATTGCTCAGGCGTATGCATCTGCCGGCTCTAACATAACTACCTTAGCCATGACTGTGATAAACCAAACTGGTTGCACGCTTGCGCAGGATGCCAACATTCGCACGCTGTCAGTTGAAGCTGCCGAAGGCGAAACTATTGAATACGGTTTGAAGAATATTGCTACTGGTGGTAACTGGTACACTATCCAAAACATATCCGCAAAGATGAAGACTGTAGCAGAAATCTTCCAAGCTCAATACGATGAGGCCTATGCTATCTGGCAATATTCTACAGAGAATGAAGTAGATGCAAGGGCCACATTCAAGACTTATGTTGATGCCTTGAATACTGCCATGAATGGTACTCTAGCAGAAGCTCAAACAGCCTCTGACAACCTGGCCGCAGCTCTTGTTACATATGAGGGCAAGTCTTATCCCATCAAGGGAAATGGTGTGAAGTACGATTTCACCAACAAGATGAACATGGCCATCAATGCATGGACCTGTGTGCAGGGTAATGGTCCTGCTCAGTATGGATATACTGGCGCGACAGAGACCTATAAGGGGTCAGTTATGAACAATGGTGATGTAATGCATCAGACAATCACCGGCCTTGCCAATGGTGAATATGAGATTCATTTCTATGCAGTTGCTAACAGTCCTCGAGGTGAATCTACTTCTGGAGCTAATTTGGCCACTGTTTATGCCAATGAGGTGGAACTTCCTGTCGATGTAATTGCACAAGACGGATGTACCCCCAGTGATTATGAGCGCACGCTCACAGTCATGGTAACTGATGGTACTATCACGTATGGTATTAGCTGTAATGGTGGTGGTAACTGGTATGTTTGTAAGAATGTAGCTCTTTATATGACTGGTGCTCCTGACTTGAGCGACTATTATGATGCTATTGCCGCAAAGATAACGACAGCTACTACTCTTAAGAGTTCACACATGCACTCATCTTTCGTTACTGCTTTGCAAAATGCTATTGATGCCACAG
>Ga0310696_10001641_pt1 | contig 31874 bp, 34 predicted proteins | sample AusTroGonzalo_MG_4_FD_203885 | JGI IMG/M metagenome (GOLD analysis project Ga0310696, IMG submission 203885) | Bovine rumen microbial communities from tropical cattle in Woodstock, Queensland, Australia - Gonzalo_02 (v2) (version 2) | ecosystem: Host-associated > Mammals > Digestive system >... | reverse complement strand
CAGCGCGGCAGGGGGCAAGCTGTTTCCGGACGACTAGTAATTATCGTAATACTTGGCCTCGCGGGGCGTGACCTTGGACATGTTGTCCAGGAGATCCTGGTTGGTCTTGTACTCGTCCATCAGCTGAAGCATGAAATTCATCGCCTCGGTCGGGTTCATGTCCGCCAGGAGCTTGCGGAGGATCCAGATGCGCTGGCTCTGGTCGGCGCGGTAGAGCAGGTCGTCGCGGCGGGTGCCGGAGAGCACCAGGTTGACGGCCGGGAAGATGCGCCGGTTGGCGAGCGTGCGGTCGAGCTGGATTTCGCTGTTGCCGGTGCCCTTGAATTCCTCGAAGATGACTTCGTCCATCTTGGAACCGGTCTCGGTCAGGGCCGTGGCGAGGATGGTCAGGGAACCGCCGCCCTCGATGTTGCGGGCCGCGCCGAAGAAGCGCTTGGGCTTCTGCAGGGCGTTGGCGTCCACACCGCCGGTGAGGACCTTGCCGGAGGCCGGCTGTACCGTATTGTAGGCACGCGCGAGGCGCGTGATGGAGTCGAGCAGGATCACCACGTCGTGGCCGCATTCGACCAGGCGGCGCGCCTTCTCGATGACCATGTTGGCCACCTTGACATGCTTCTCGGCCGGCTCGTCGAAGGTCGAAGCGACGACCTCCGCCTGCACGCTGCGCTGCATGTCCGTAACCTCCTCGGGACGCTCGTCCACGAGCAGCACGATCTCGTACACCTCCGGGTGGTTGTTCGCGATGGCGTTGGCGATGCTCTTGAGGAGCAGGGTCTTACCGGCCTTCGGCGGGGAGACGATCAGCATACGCTGGCCCTTGCCGATGGGCGCGAACATGTCCACGATGCGGCAGCTGGTGTCCTTGCCGCTGGCGCCGCCGGTCAGGTTGAACTTCTCGTCCGGGAAGAGGGGAGTCAGGAAGTCGAAGGGCACGCGGTCGCGGATGAACTCGATGCTGCGCCCGTTGACGGAATTGATCCGCACCAGCGGGAAATATTTGTCGCCCTCGCGCGGCGGACGGATCTCGCCGGTCACGGTGTCGCCGCTCTTGAGGGCGTTCACCTTGATCTGCTGCTGGGAGACGTAGATGTCGTCGGGGGAGTTCAGGTAATTATAGTCGGAGGAGCGGAGGAAACCGTAGCCGTCCGGCATGATTTCCAGCACGCCCGTGGCCTCCACGGTGCCTTCGAACTCGGGCACGCGCGGCTTCTGCGGCTGCTGGTTGTTGTTCTGGAAGCGCTGACGCTGCTGTTGCTGCTGGCCGCCCTGCGGGTGGTTCTGCTGCTGATTCGGCTGCGCCTGGGGAGCCTTGGGCTCCTCCTGCGGCTTGGCCTCGGACTGCTGCTCTTTCGCGGGCTCCTGGGCAGCCTCCTGCGCCGGAGCGGCGTTCTTGGGCTTGCGGCCGCGCTTCTTGGCGGCGGAAGCCTCCGGCTGCGGGGCTTTCTCCTCGGCGGCAGGCTGCTCTGCCGGGGCGCTCTCGGCCTTGGGGGCCTTCTGCTTCTTGGGAGCGGCCTCTTCCGGCTTGGGCTTGGCCTCGGCCTCGTTCTTCTTGGCCGGCCGGCCGCGGCGCGCCTTGGGTTTCGCGGATTCGGGGGCAGGCTTGACCGACTCCTCGCGCGCTTCGGCATCGAGGATCTGATATGCCAGGTTTTCGTTGTCTAATTTCTTGATGCCTTTGATATTGAGTTCATTGGCAATGGACTCGAGCTGCTCTCTGTTCATCTTGTCCAGCTCGAACAGTTTGTGCGTCATATGGAAAAATCTAAATCCGGCGATCGCCGGATGGTTATGATGCGCAAATATACGCAAAATACTTTAATTATCCCAATAACTGCTACTTCTTTTGAAGCGCAGCAGGTCGGCCAGCGCGGCTGCGTTGGCGGCGATGCGGAAGCTGTAGGACTTCCACTGTCCCGTCGGGATCCAGGACACGGCGATGTTGAAGCAGTGCAGGTCGTAGGAGGCGCTGATGCTGGTCGTGGAGAGGCGCTTCGCCACGAAATCGTAGCCGCTGCTGATGTTGACGGAGAGTTTGGGGGTCAGCTTGATGTTGCCGCTGGCGCTCATGGTGGCCGAAATCCGGTTCGTATGCGCGAGCTTGTTGAGATCCTTGTCCCAGTTGTAGCTGCGGGACAGGGTGAAGCTGGCGCTCAGGTTGAGCGACCAGGGCACGTTGGGGTTGGAATAATACAGCCAGCCCTCCGGGATGTATTCCCCGGTCACGGGGTGGTAATACATCCGCTGGTAGTAGTTCGCGGCGGAACTGCCGCGGCCGTTCTGCCCCGTGCCGTCGTAGCCGTTCATCGTGCCCTTTCCGGAGATGGAGTAGGACGCCGACGCGTTGAAGGAGTTCAGGCGCGCCAGGCCCTGCCCGGCCGCGACGGCGAAGCGGTCGTAGCGCCGGTTCTGGTCGTTGATGGCGTACGGGTCGAAGCTGGCGCTCGCAGTGATGTTGATCTTGTTGAACAGCGACGTGGACATGCTGATCGAGATGGGGGACATCCGCAGCGAGTCCGCGAGGAAGTTGTAGCTGGTGTTGATGGTCAGCTGGTCGATCAGCTTGACTTTCTTGGTGCCGGTGCCCGTGGTGTCGGCGAAGTCCCGCACCTTGGCTTCCAGGTTGTTGCCGATGGACAGGGAGACGGTTCCGGACTGGCCCCGGGTCGGAATGCTGTAGATCTGGCCGGAGTAGATGTTGTACTCGTAGGTCTTCTCCTCGCCTTGCGCGTCGACGTAGTTCAGCGTGCGGTAGCCGTTGGCGTAGGTGCCCTTCTCAGGGCTCCAGGAGAAACCGACGGAGGGCGATATCACGTGCCGTATCGCCTGGAGACGGTGATGCTTGCCGAAGTTGAAGGTGCCGTAGATGCGGGTGCTCATGGACGCGCCCACGGAGTAGTTCTGCGTGATGCCCAGCGTGTTGAACTGGTGGCTGGGCAGGGCTTCGACCTGGTCGGTCTCGGGGTTGTAGGCGTATTCCGTCTTCCGGAAGAACCAGTTCTGCGAATAGGAGACGGATGGCGCGAAGCTGATGTATTTGAGGATCTGGAAGTTCGGCAGGCCGATCTGGAAGTCGTGCGACATGCCGTTCTGGAATTTGTCCAGCATCGAGGAATTCAGGGCGAATTCCGAGGCCTTGAAATTGATCTTGTTCTGCAGGGTGGTCCGGTAGCCGATCGAGAACTTCTCGTAGAAGCGCTCCTTGCCCACGCGGTTCTTCTTCTTGAACGGATAGATCGTGCTCATGGAGAAGGTCACGTTCGGCAGGGTGAAGGTGTAGGAGGAGTCCCGGGAGCTCTGGCTGTGCAGGGCGTTGACGCTCAGGTTGAACTTGCCGTTCCAGTTGCGGCTCCAGGAAATGGACGAGGAGATCTGGTTCTGCAGGGCCTCGCTGACGCTGTGGGAGTTGTAGCGGCTGTTCGAAGGGCTCTGGAAGTTGACCGAGGCGCTGAAAGTCGTTCCAGGATGGGCCTTGGAGTCCTGAGAATGGGACCAGCGCACGCCGAAGTTGCGCGTCTGGAAGAAGTCCGGGGAGCCTTTCTCGCCGGTCTGGTCGTTGGACAGGGTTAAGGAGAAGCTGCCGTTGAACTTGTAATTGACCTTGTAGCGGGAGTTCACGTCGATGCTCCAGGACCCGAGGGTGTAGTAGTCTCCGGTGAGGGACAGGTCGAAGTGGTCGCCGAAGACGAAGTACATGCCCAGGTCGCGCATGTAGAAGCCGCGCGCCTCTTCCTCGCCGAACGACGGGAACAGCAGGCCGGTGGCGCGCTCCGGGCGTTTCGGGATGAATCCGAAGGGGAGACCGATGGGGAGGTGGACGTCTTCGATCACCAGGTGAGCGGGGCCGAAGACGGTCGTCTTGGTCTGGCTGATGACCTTGCCGACGCTCAGGTCGATGTAGTAGTGCGGATGGTCTTCCTCGCAGACCGTGTATTTGCCGTGCGAGAGATTGATGGAGTGGTCGTCCATCATCTTGATGTCCTTGCCGTGGAGGATGCCGTCAGCGTCGTTGGTGATCATGTTCTTGATCCGCGCCTTGTGGGAATTGAAGTTGTAGCGGACCTCCTCCATGTTGAAGCTCTGCCGGCCCTGCGTCATCACCGGCCGGCCGTTCCACACGCCTTCCAGGCTGTCGTAGACGCCGCTGGCGAAGACCGTGCCCTCGTTCATGTCGTACACCATGTAGTTGGCCGTGAGCTGCATGTCCTGGTATTTCACGGTGGTCTCGCCGTAATAGTAGATCATGCGGCGCCCGTTGGAGAAATCGCTGATCATGGAGTCGGCGGCGTTGGAGAAGGCCGGCACTTCCAGCGAGCTCTTGCCCAGCAGGGCCACGGAGTCCGCCCGGTGCAGGGAATCCACCTGGCGGAGCGAGTCGCGGCGCGCCAGGGCGGCGGAGTCCGGCAGGACGACCTCCTTCTCGACGCGGGTGCCGTAGACGGTACCGTTCCCGCGTCGGTTGCGCCGCAGCTGGGCGGCGGCATCCGGCGCAGACAGCGTCAGCAGGAAGAGCGCCAGGGCGCAAAATATGAACGCGGTCTTCTTCAAATGCACGATTTTTGCTATCTTTGCATTAATCTACAAAAGTACTACATATTTTTGAAACGCACAATTAGCCTTTTCCTCGCCGTTCTTGTGTGTACGGCCCTGTGGGCGGGAGATCATCTCCGCCTGTCGACCGTCGTCATCGACCCGGGGCACGGCGGCAAGGATTCCGGCGCCGTCAGCACGGACAAGAAATCCTACGAGAAGACCTTCACGCTCCAGATCGCCCAGGCGATCGCTGACAAAATCCGGGCCGAATACCCCGACGTGAAGGTGGTGATGACGCGTACGGACGACCGCTACGTGACGGTGGGCGGCCGCGCTGACATCGCCAACAAGGAAGAGGCCAACCTGTTTATCTCCGTACACATCAACGCGAACGCGAAAACATCCCCGAACGGCTTCTCCGTGCATGTCCTCGGGCAGTCCGCCAAACCGGGTACGGACCTGTACGCGAACAACATGGACATCGTCCGGCGGGAGAACTCCGTGATCCTGCTGGAAGACGACTACTCGACCGCATACGGCGATTTCGATCCCAACGATCCCGAGTCCTATATATTCATGAACCTGATGCAGAACGCCAACCTGGAGCAGAGCGTGCGCTTCGCCCAGCTGGTGGAGAAGCACATGAAGGGCGGCCCGATCAAGAACGACCGCGGCCTGTCGCAGGATCCTTTCCTGGTCCTGTGGCGGACGGCCATGCCCGCGGTGCTGCTGGAACTGGGCTTCATCTCCAACGCCAGCGACCTCGCCGTGCTGAAGAGCGCGGACGACCGGGACAAGATCGCGGAGCGCGTCTTCCAGGCCTTCAAGGAATATAAGGGTATCTACGACGGTACCGTGGACGCGGCGGCGCCGGCGGGCTCCCGCCGTCCGGAGACGACGACCGGGCAGCAGCAGACCCCGCCCAAGACCGAGACGAAGACCCCGGCAGGGGAGAACGGGACGGTCTATGCCGTCCAGATCTTCGCCGTCGGGAAGAAGATGGATCCGAAAGCCCGGGAGTTCCTGGGATACACCCCGAAGATCATCCCCGGAACGAGACTGTACAAGTACTGCATCGGCGTCAGCGACACGGTCGAGGGAGCGCGCAAACATCTGCCCGCAATCCGGAAAAAATATCCCGACGCTTTTTTGGTGAAAATTTCCGGAAACGACATCACGCGAATCGATTAAGTTCCCTCGTAATTTCGGCTTTTTCCCGAGCAGATTCCGTTGGCTTCCAATATAATCGATTAATGGCTACTTTAGAAAGTTTCTAAATACGTAATTGGTTTGATTTTACGATAGTTATTGTTTTTAAACAATTATAAAAAGCTAAAAGTCAATTAGATAGAAATTAGTTTGGCGTCACCGCATTTATCTATGATTTAGCGCAAAAAAAGTTAAAAAGCAATATCAAAAAAAACTTTTTTTCACTTTTTTTTCCTCCATCTTTGCACATGCCGACCGGTGGGAAATCCATGGCCGGCCAAGTCCCCCAAAGATGGAAACACAAGAGAGACACATTACCATTTGGAATGACTGTCTGCGCATCATCGAGCAGATAGTGGAACCGCAGCAGTTCAAGGTGTGGTTCCGTCCGATCCGTGCCGTCTCTTTTGCCGATTCCAAGCTGACGGTCGAGGTGCCCTCCCTCTTCTTCCAGGAATATGTGGAGTCCGCCTTCCTCGATGTCCTGCGCAAGACGCTCAAGCGCGTCGTCGGCGAGGACGCCCAGCTCAGCTACATGGTCCGTCCGGTGAGCAACCAGCCGGAGATGCGTTTCTCCGGACAGCGGACCCCGACGCCCGTCAATCCGCAGGTGACCATCAACACTACGCCGACCTCCCATCCCAGCCCCTTCATCTATCCGGGCCTGCACAAGGTCCAGATCGACCCGCGGCTGAATCCCGTCTACTGCTTCGCGAACCTTATACAAGGGGAGTGCAACAAGATGGGCGTGACCGCCGGCGAGAACATCGCCGCCGCCCCCGGCAAGACGGTGTTCAATCCGCTCTTCATCTTCGGCGGCCCCGGTCTGGGCAAGACGCATCTGGCGCAGGCCATCGGCATCGCCATCAAGGAGCGTTTCCCCGACCAGGTGGTGCTCTACGTGACGGGCAACGAATTCAAGACGACCTACATGCACGCCGTGTCCGTCATGAACAAGCTGACGGACTTCATGGCGTATTATATGAAATTGGATGTGCTGATCGTGGACGACATCCAGGACCTGCTGGGCCCCGGCTGCCAGAACGCCTTCTTCAACATCTTCAATTACCTGCATCAGAGCGGCAAGCAGCTCATCTTCACGTCCGACCGGGCTCCGGTGGACCTGCAGAACTTCGAGGAGCGCCTGCTCTCCCGCTTCAAGTGGGGCCTCTCCGTGCAGCTGACGCATCCGGACTACAAGACCCGCCTGCAGATGCTCCGTTCGCGCGCCGAGCGCGAGGGCGTGCAGATCCCGGAAGAGGTGCTGGATTTCCTGGCCACGCGCGTCAAGACGAACTTCCGCGAGCTGGAAGGCTCGCTCATCTCCCTCATCGCCCATGCGTCCGTGGAGCGCGGCCGCTCCATGCTGGAGCTTGCGAACGCCATCACGGAGAACCTGGTGGGCGACGAGAAATCCGATCTGGACATCGACAAGGTGCAGAAATCCGTGTGCGAGTACTTCAACATCAGCCGCGAGGACCTGCTCTCCAAGTCGCGCAAGCGCCAGATCGTCCAGGCCCGCCAGATTGCGATGTTCCTGAGCCGCAACCTCATCTCCAACTGCTCGCTCGCCGCGATCGGGCAGGAGATCGGCGGCAAGGACCACGCCACGGTCCTGCATGCCTGCTCCACCGTCTCCGACCTGATGGCGACGGACAAGGTGTTCAAGAAATATGTTACGGACATCGAGTCGATGCTCGTGCCCTCTTCCCGATAACCAACGCGCTGCGTATGTTCCAGATTGCCCCTTCCATCCTGGCGGCGGATTTCCTCCATTTGGAGAAAGATATCGAGTTGATCAACCGCTGCGGCGACATCATCCACCTCGACGTGATGGACGGCACGCTCGTGCCCAACATCTCCTTCGGATTTTCGGTCATCGACCAGGTGGCTAAGATCGCCAAGGCGCCCATGGACGCGCACCTGATGGTGGTCCATCCGGAGCGTTGGTTCGAGAAGCTGGCGAAGGACGGCGTGCAGATGTGCTCCTTCCACTGGGAGGCGGCCGGACGCAACACCTCGCGCTTCATCGACAGGCTGCACGCCCTGGGCCTGAAGGCCGGCGTGGCCATCAATCCGGACATTCCCGTGTCCCGCCTGTATCCGTACATCGGCAAGGCCGATTATTTCCTCGTAATGAGCGTTTTCGCCGGTTTCGGCGGGCAGAAGTTCATCTATGAGACGCTGGACCGTGTGGCTGCGCTGAAGGCGGAAATCACGCGCAAGGGCGCGAAAGGCCTGATCCAGATCGACGGAGGCGTGTATACGGACAACGTACGGGCTGTCGAGGAAGCCGGCGTGGACATCGCCGTGGCGGGCAGCGCCGTCTTCGGCGCACCCGATCCGGCCGCGGCCATCAAGGCGCTACGGGGAGCCTGAAAACGTATTTTCCAAATTCTTCTTGCAGAGAACATCTGCCGTCGGGCGAGGCCAGCAGGCCGAATCGGCGGCGGATTTCTTTTTCCAGCGCCGTCAGTTCCGCCTCCGTCGCATATTCCCGTCCGGTCAGCTCGCGCAGCGACACGGGGTTCGGCAGCTCCGGCGGCCAGCCGGTCTCGTTGAGATTCAGGCCGATGCCGACGATGCTCTCGCGCACCATGCCGCCCTCCAGCGTGTTCTCGATGAGGATGCCGCAGATCTTGCGGTCTTCGACCCAGATGTCGTTGGGCCATTTGATGCGGGCGCGGACGCCGTGGCCGAGCAGATAGTCGCGCAGGGCGAGGGTCGTGACCTGGGTGATCAGGATGGCGTCGGACGCTGCCAGCGCGAATTCGCCGCGGAAGCGGTAGAGGATGCTGAAGGTCAGATTCTTCCCGGGCGTGGAGAACCAGGTGTGCGTGCCCTGTCCGCGGCCGGCCGTCTGCTCCCGCGTGGCGACGATTGACAAATTGTCAAGCCCCGCAATCCGCCTCCTGAGCTCGCTGTTGGTCGAATCTGCCGTTTCCAGCCAGAGAATGTGCGCGCATGCGTCCGATGGTTCCATTTTTGTTATTATATTTGTAAAAGCAAAAATACACAAGATGCCTCAAAAACCCAACAATACTGATCCGCGGAAACCTAAAATCATCCGGATCAACCTGTCGTGGCTTTATATTATCCTGCTCCTCGCTATCGGCTATATGCTCTTCTCGCAGAGCGGTCCCGCTCCGCAGAAGATCGAATGGGCGCAGGTGCGTCAGATGATGCTCGACGGGGACATCAAGGAAATCCACTTCGTCCGCAATGACTTCAAGGGCTCGATCACGGTCCAGCCCGACAAACTTGGAAAATACGCCAATCTGTTCGCGAACGGCAAGGTCCCGACCCGCTCGCCGCACTTCTTCTTCCTGACCTCCACGCGCTTCGACCCGGAGCATGAATTCGAGGCCGTCAACGCCGAGCTGCCCGCCGACGCGCAGGTCAAGATCGTCATGGAGAACGACGCCCGCATCTGGGCGAACGTGCTGGAATGGGTCGTGCCCCTCGTGCTGCTCTTCGTGCTGTGGGGCTGGATGTTCCGCGGCATGGGCCAGCGTATGGGCGGAGGCGGTCCCGGTGCCGGCGGCGGCATGAACCCCTTCAACGTGGGCAAGTCCACCGGTAAGCTGGCCGACAAGAACAAAGTCAACGTCACGTTCAAGGACGTGGCGGGCCTGTACGGCGCCAAGGAGGAAGTCATGGAAATCGTCGATTTCCTGAAGAATCCCAGGAAATACACCGCCCTGGGCGGCAAAATCCCCAAGGGCGCGCTGCTCGTCGGCCCTCCGGGCACGGGCAAGACCCTGCTGGCCAAGGCCGTGGCGGGGGAGGCGGACGTGCCCTTCTTCAGCATCAGCGGCTCCGACTTCGTGGAGATGTTCGTGGGCGTCGGCGCCAGCCGCGTACGCGACCTCTTCGCCCAGGCCAAGGAGAAGGCCCCCTGCATCGTCTTCATTGACGAAATCGACGCTGTGGGCCGCGCCCGCGGCAAGAATGTCGGCTTCTCGTCCAACGACGAGCGGGAGAACACGCTGAACCAGCTCCTCACGGAGATGGACGGCTTCGGCTCCAACAGCGGCGTGATCGTGCTGGCCGCGACCAACCGCGCCGACATCCTCGACAAGGCGCTGATGCGCGCCGGCCGCTTCGACCGCCAGATCCAGGTCACGCTGCCGGACCTGAACGAGCGCAAGGATATCTTCCAGGTGCACCTCAAGCCGCTGAAGCTGGCTCCGGACTTCGACCTGGAGCTCATTGCCAAGAACACCCCGGGCTTCTCCGGCGCCGATATCGCCAATGTCTGCAACGAGGCCGCCCTGACGGCCGCCCGCCGCGGCAAGTCCGACATCAACAACCAGGACTTCTCCGATGCGGTGGACCGCGTGGTCGGCGGCATCGAGCGCAAGAAGACCATCATGTCCCCGGAGGAGAAGCGCCTCACGGCCTTCCACGAGGCGGGTCATGCCGTCGCGGGCTGGCTGCTGCCGGGCTGCGATCCTGTCCTCAAGGTGTCCATCATCCCGCGCGGACAGGCCCTGGGCATCACCTGGATGCTTCCGGACGAGAAAGTCACCCGTTCCAAGTCCGAGATCCTGGACGACATGTGCAGCCTGGTCGCCGGTCGTGTGGCCGAGGAGATGGTCAACGACGGCGTGCCTTGCACCGGCGCCCTGAGCGATTTCGAGCGCATGACCAAGATGGCTTACGCCATGGTTACGTACTTCGGCATGAGCGAGAAGGTGGGCAATATCTCCTTCTACGATCCGCAGGGCGGCTACGAGTTCACCAAGCCGTACAGCGAGAAGACCGCCGAGCTGATCGACTCCGAGGTCAAGGCCATCGTCGACGAGGTCACCGCCAAGACCCGCAAAATCCTCACGGACAACTGGGCCGGCCTGACGCAGCTGGCCGAGCAGCTGATCGACAAGGAGGTCATCATGGCCGACGACATCGAGAAGATCTTCGGCCCCAAGGCCGGCAAGCACGGCGAGGAGCGCCTGCGCAAGGAGGAAACCCCGGCCTCCGATAGTCATTCCGGACAACAAAGTAGTCATTCCGGGCTTGACCCGGAATCTCCCGCCGTATGAAAAATTTCTGGATCCGCACCCTGACCGGAATCGCCTTCCTGGCCATCATGGTCTTCGGCCTCATCTGGGACCGGGGCGTTTTCGGGGGCCTCTTCACCATCATCCTGGTGGTCGCGCTGAAAGAGTTCTATCAGATGTCGCTGGGCAGGCGTTTCCTGCTTCAGCAGAAGCTGGGCCTGCTGGCGGGCGCCGCCAGCTTTATTCTGGTAGCAGCCCATTGCTTCTACGGCATGGATATCCGCTGGCTTGCGGCGGCCCTGATTCCGCTGCTGCTGATCCCGTTCAGCGCGCCTTTCCTGCCGAACCATGACGAATTCGTGGACCTGGCGTACATTTACGCAGGTCTGCTGTATATCGCCCTGCCGATCAGCCTTTCTCCGCTCCTGATGATGGACGGGGAGGTGTTCGACGGCTGGTTCCTGCTCTCGCTGTTCATCATGATCTGGTGCTCCGACGTGGGAGCCTACTGCATCGGAACCGCATTCGGTCAGAAGCCCGATTCGCGCAAGCTGGCGCCTTCCATCTCGCCGAAGAAGTCCTGGTGGGGCTTCTGGGGCGGGCTGGCCTTCTGCGTCGCCGCGGCCGTGGGGCTGCATTACCTGACCTGGCTGCCCTTCCCGCTGATCCACTGCATCGCGCTCGGCTTCATCATAGGCGTCGGCGGCGTCTGCGGCGACCTCTTCGAATCCATGTGGAAGCGCCGTTTCGGCGTCAAGGATTCCGGCAAGTGCATTCCCGGGCACGGGGGCATGCTGGACCGCTTTGACAGCAGCCTGGTGGCCATTCCGATGGCCTGCGTGTATTTGACCTTACTCGGCCTCTTATGAAGATAGACCGCAATTCATACGGAACCCTCGCGCTGGTGTACCTGATCTGCGCGGCCATTGCCGTCGCCGCCGTGCTGCTGATCCCGCAGCACTGGATCCGCGGCGTCGTGATTGCGGCGATGCTCTGGGTCTGCTGCTGGCAGACCGCCTTCTTCATGGTGCCGAAGCGCAAGCACCTGGCAGGTGAGCGTGAGCTCACGTCCGTCGCCGACGGCAAGGTGGTGATCCTGGAGAAAGTGTACGAGCCGGAGTTCCTGAAGCAGGACTGCATCCAGATCTCCGTGTACATGAACTTCTTCGACGTGCACGCCAATTTCTGGCCGGCGGGCGGGGAAGTGGTCTACTACCGTTACTATCCGGGCGAGCATTTCCTGGCGTTCAAGCCCAAGGCGTCCGAGGAGAACGAGCATACCTGCGTGGGAATGCGCCTGCCGTCCGGGCATCAGATCCTGTTCAAGCAGCTGGCCGGCGGATTCGCCCGCCGCATCGTCTGCCACGCCAAGGAAGGCACTTCCGTGCAGGGCGGCGAGCAGTGCGGCATCATCAAGTTCGGCTCGCGCATCGACATGTACCTGCCGCTGGACGCGAAGATTCGAGTGAAAGTAGGGGATGTCGTTCGCGCTTGCGAAACGGTCATCGCTACGCTCTGACCGTCTCTTCGCCAGCTTGCGCTGGCGAGTTAATGACGGGGGGCGTTCCCCCCGAAACCCCCTGCGTCGCTACGCTCCGAGCAGCAAACAATCCAGATCTTTACGCAGCTGAGCGGCATCGTGGAAGACAATGCCGCGGATCCCGACGGCTTCGGCGCCGGCCGTATTCGCCGGATTGTCGTCGATGAACACGCATTCTTCGGCCTTCAGGCCGTAGCGGTCCAGCAGGACGCGGTAGAGCCGCGCGTCGGGTTTCAGGAGCTTCTCTACGCCGGACACGACGTAGCCGTCCAGCAGGTCGAAAACGGGGTAATTGTGACGCACCAACGGGAAGGTCTCGCCGGACCAGTTGGTCAGGCCCCAGACACCGTAGCCGCGCTGCTTGTATTCGCGCACCAGCGCTTCCATCCCGGGGATCGGGCCGCCCATCATGTCGACCCAGCGGTCGAAATACATGCGGATCTCCTTCTCCCATTCGGGAAATAAGGCCACGCGCTCGGCCGTGATCTCGGCGATCGGACGGCCTGCGTCGCACTGCGCGTTCCAGTCATAAGGGCAGATTTCCGTCAGGAACCACTCCGCCTTGTCGGCGTCGCCGAAATAGGGGACATAGAGATAATGGGGGTTCCAGTCTACCAGGACGGCTCCGAAGTCGAAGATGAGGTGTTTAATCATCCTCGAAACTCTTCGTCTTGATAATCACAACGCCGTTGGCGCCCCGCACACCGTACAGGGTGGCCTCGGAGTCCTTCAGGACTTCCACGGAAGCCACGTCGAGGGGGTTGAGATCGCTGACGTCGGACACTTCCATGCCATCGACGATGATCAGCGCGTCTGTATTGTTGTTCGAGTTGATACCGCGGATCCGGATGGACGTACCGACGACCTGCACGCCGGGAACCTTGCCCTGCAGGTATTCATAGATGTCCCTATATGAACCTGCGTTCTCGACCTGGACCTTGCTGGTAGAATAGGTGTTCAGGTCGTTGGATTTGGAGACGCGTCCGCCGGTGCCGCAAGAGCTGGCCAGCAGGGCGATCAAGAGAAAGAAAGGAGCTATTTTCATGATTGTAAACTTATTCGGATGTTGCAGAGCGGGTCGTGATGACGACAACGCCATTAGCGCCCCTGATACCGTAAATGGAGGCGGAGGAAGCGTCTTTCAGGACGTCGACACGTTCGACCTGGTCCGGGCTGAGACCGCTGATGTCGTTCATCTCAATGCCATCCACGATGATCAGGGCTTCTTTGTTGCTGCCGGGTTGGTTGCGGACATATAATTTGTTCCCCTCGACGGTCAGACCGGCCACACGCCCTTCCAGATATTCGTAGATGTTCGAGTAGGCGGATCCGTACTCGACTTTGACGGTGCTCGTGGCGTGCGTGGAATCCTTTTTCTTGACACGCACATAACCCAGATTGACGTCATCTTCGTCGTCGGAAGCCGTCTTCGTATAAGAGGAAGAGGTGCCGCAGGAACAAGCCATGGCAGCTAAAAGCAGAAGCGGTAGAATCCTTTTCATATGCGTTTTATTAAGATACAAAAATATGCATTTCCTGACATTTTACAAATTCCAAACCAATTTAGACGGAGCTGTATTTGCAAGTCAGCGAAAAATATCTATCTTTGCAATCCCATTGGTGCTATGGCCGAGCGGTTAGGCACAGGTCTGCAAAACCTGGTACAGCGGTTCGATTCCGCTTGGCACCTCAGCAATCCCCATTCTACATCTATAGGATGGGGATTTTACTATTTATCTATTTAAGTCTTCCAAAATCATCCCAACCGGGAAGCATCTTGCCGGCGTGGCAGGAATGAACAAAGTTCTGAAGGGCCTTCCGGGCTTCTTCCTCCCGGCCGGCTAGCCGGTAATGCTGGATGAAATCCACCCTGATGCGGCGATATGTCTCAGGGAATGAATTGTAGTTTTCCCAGGCCTTTTCATCGGCTTTAATGGCGTCAAGCACCCAGTCTTCAAAGACGAAAAGGGTTGGATCCAGGTCTGGGGCTACTGCCAGTCCTGCAGGCGTCATTTCTCCCAACTGAACCAGACGACGGCAGCGGATCAGGTTTCGTTCACACCAGTTGCTCCGCTTGCGACGGGGCGTGAAATGCTGGACGGGCTTTCCTTCATCGATGCTTTTCATCGTACTGTCTATCCACCCGAAGCAGAGAGCGACCTCCACGGCATCGATATACCTCATCACCCCTGGACAGTCTGCTTCAGCCCGGTTCACCCGCAACCAGAAACCACTGACTTTGTCGTGATTTTCCAGATACCACCGGTACAATTCCTCGCGGCTGTGTATGTCCAGCAGGTTGGTTACGTCCATTATTTGACAACCATATCAGTCATTATTACAGCCACGTAACTCAAAGAAATAGAAATCGGTCCAGCCGGTATTCTCAGCATACAAGTGCTGCTTGCCCCTGTACTCAAATCCTAGGCGCTCATAGATTCTGTGGGCGGGTGTGTTGGATGCAAGGGCGTCGAGACGGACGGCTTCCATTCCGTTTTCCTTAGCCAGATCTATCGCACCCCGGATCATTTCAGAGCCAATACCGACGCCCTGTTTGTCGGGACTCACGGCCAGGATATGAATTACGGCTACTGCATCATCCGGAACCTGTCTGGACCATTCGATGGCGTGATAATCTTCTCCTTGATACATCGTTACAGCCATAGCCCCGACAATGGAACCTTGCTCCTTGAAAAGGTACATGCTCTTTTCATCGATATAGGCCTTGATGCCATCGACTGTCGGGTGTTTGCCTTTCTGCCAGCGGGCATACTTTCCAATTTCGGGCGTACGCTCGATCACATCATCGTAGAAAGCGATGATGGAAGCGTAATCGTTCGCAGTTGCTCTTTGAAGAATCATTTCTCAAAGATACACATTTTCTCTCACTCAAACCTGTCCAGTCCTGATGAAATGCCCTTCCTGAACTGCGGCGAGAGTAGCCACACCGGTCACAAATGCAATAGGGACGATGGACCAGAAAACTGTAGGAACAAAGAGGAAGAGCAGAAGGCCCGTCAACTTGTTAGCCCGGGTGTGGGGAAAGCAAAGATGATGGTGGACAACCAACGCGGATATTTGATTAATAAACTTGATGATAATGATCAATCCCGCCCAAATCCACAGCCACATTGGAATCTGAAGGATAGGCAAGAGATGTATTGCACAGCACGCCACGAAGCAGAAGTCCGCCACGCTGTCCAGTACGGCTCCGAACTTGCTTTCGGCATGCAGTTTCCGGGCCAGGCACCCATCAACCATATCGCTGACGCCGCATAGACCGTAGATTACCCAGAAAGCAGCACCTGCAGGATTACAGAACAACAGACAGGCGGCCCCAAGGAATCTGAGGGTGGTTATTATGTTGGGGATGTGATTCACCCTTTAAGGTTAGAACGTGATGCTGTCTATTCTCAGGCGCAGGGTGCCGGAGGGAACCTGCGCCTCGGCGATTTCGCCGACCTTCTTGCCCATCAGGGCGGCGCCGATAGGGGATTTCAGCGAGATTTTGCCGGCCTCGAGATTCATCTCGTGGGGGCTGACGATCTCGAATTTCATCCGTTTGTTCGTCGCGAGATTCGTGAACTCGACCACGCTCAGCAGGGAAACCCTGTCTTTGGGGAGGGCGTCGGGATCTATCACGCGGGAATGCTCCAGGATTTTCTGCAGGAAACGGATGCGGCTGATGGTCTTCGCCTGAATCCGTCGCGCCTCGCGGTATCCCGCATTATCGCTCCGGTCTCCCTGGGCGCTGGCCTCCGCGAGCTCGTCCTGCACCTTGGGGTAGACCTCGTTGATGAGATGCTTCAACTCGGCCGAAATCTCGTCGAATCGTTGTTTAGACAGGTATTCCATCTTTAATTTTGGCTCGTGCGGATTTCTTGATGGCCTTGAGGGCAGATACTCCGCTTTTAACCTTGTTCCTGAAGACTATTTCATAGTTTTCCACTTCTTCTGCCAGATGCTTCTTCTTCGGGAAAACAATCTCTTCCCTGGGGAGGACACGCTTATACCCTTTTTCTTCGAGGACTTTCACAGCACTGTCATATCCCCGGAAGAACAGTTCTTCGATGCGGGAAATATCGTAGGCGGTACAACCGTAAGTATCCAGTTCCATAAACAAATCTGCCTGCGCCGTATCGGAAGCCACATTCGAAACCATCATCATCAGGAACGAACGGTAAGCCACAGAAATGAGGTTGTCTTTGTATTTATCTTCCTCAAGGTGATTAAGGCTGAGTGCTATAACCGTCTCGCACTTCTCCCTGATTGCGGACACGGGCAGATTCTGGAAGGCCCCACCGTCCACATAATGGACACCGTTGATGCTCATGGGGCGGAAGATTACGGGAATGGAACAGGATGCGACAACCCTCGGAGCAATGTCACCCTTGGAGAAAACCTTCGGAACGCCATGCTCCAAGTCGGAAGCGACCAGATACGTCGGGATGGGAAGGGCTTCGAGACGCGTGTAGGGCAGATTCTTCCGGATAATCTCTACGAGTGGTTTTGAATCGAACAGGCCGCCTTTGGGCACAGAAGGCGTGACGATATCCTTGAAAAAGTTCAACCCCTGAAATAATTCTATCATCTGCCGGGGCGAGAAACCGGCGGAATATAGCGTAGCCACCAAGGCCCCGGCACTGGTGCCCGAGACCACATCCGGCTGAATACCATATTCGTGAAGGGCCTGTAAAGCCCCGCAATGTGCTCCAGCCTTGGCGCCGCCACCACTGAAGGCAATACCCAATTTATATTTTTTTGCTGACATGGTCATTAATAATTGTTATGCGAATTTACACATTTCCTGCGACATGCCATGTGATCCTATGACAATGTAGCCAGGATGACTATCCCGCTGACGCCAATGAAAGAATAGACGATATAGCGGAAGGCTTTTGCCGGGATCTTGTCGAAGACACGCGCACCGATGAATGTACCGATGACAACTCCGACCAGGCCGAAGACAAAACTGATACCGACCTGGGAAGTAAGGAAACCGTTCCCGGCGCGGAACAAGGTCATGATTGCATTGCCAATGCAGAAATAGGCGGATGCGATGGCCATATAGTGCTCCTTGTCGGACTCCGAAGCTACGAAATACAACACTGCCGGAGGCCCCTGCATTCCGAAGAATCCGCCCATCAGGCCGCTGAGCGTTCCCGTAATCATTTGGGCGGGAAGCGTCGGCCGGATAGATACTTTATTGCCGAGAAACAGGAAATAGAGACTGGTAAGAATGAGCGCGATTCCCAAGATCATCCGGAGGGAGTTCTCCTGCATCCTGGCCAGGACGAAGATGGAAGCTGCGGAAACTATCACAAACACCGTCAGGATGGGCCAGAGATGTTTCCAATTGATGAGTCCTCGCATCTTCAGGCAGACGATAAGCGAGGACGAAAGGGCAAGAAGCCCGGAGAGGGTAGTCGCTTCGCCATATGAGGGCATCAGGAACGGAAGCATCGTCATGATGAAGATGCCAAAACCGAAGCCTGTCGTCCGCTGGATGAAACTGGCTCCAATAGCAAGCAGTGCTATGTAGAGGTATTCCATCAATCACGCATTCTACGGGGAATCAGCGTGGGATAGGCATCAACGGCATCGCGGAAGGTGAGGCCGGCGTTCTCCCGCAGCCAGCTCTGGAATTCGACCTTGAAACGGAAGCCCTTGCCAAGGTGCTGCTCAAAGAATGCCCGCAGGTCCTGGGAGCACACGATATTGGGGGCGATGGCATCGTCCAGGGAAGCGGGGATCTGACGGTTGACTGCACTTCTTTTTGCCTTTGACTTGCCGGACATCAGTTCCGGCAGCGTCGCACGGATGATGTCTTCCAGGTAATCACGGTCGTCCACGTTCGAGATGTAGAAATGGTCCCGGGCGCTGGGGTAGGGCGGTCGCAGGTCGATTTCGTCCAGCACGGCTTCGCCGGCGTCCGTCATCTTGATATACAGGTTGTTGTCGCAGATCAAACCGAACAGGACACCGTTGCAGTAGATGCAATAGTCGCCCATCATCTTCTTCACCGCAATCTCACCCGCACCGGAGCATTGATCGATGATGTATTGTACAAAGTCGGAATTGCTAGCCATGAATGCCTGTTATTAAAGAACAAATATAACCATAAAGATTTATTGCAACCTGCCGAAATCGTCCCAGCCTGACTGCATCTTTCCGGCGCGACAGTCATCGACGAAGCGCCGCAAAGCCTTCTGCGCTTCTTCCTCACGGCCGGTTTGCCGATAATGCTGAATATAATCCACCCGGATGCGGCGGTAGGTCTCAGGAAATGAATTATAGTTGGTCCAGGCTGTAACATCGGCTTTGATGGTATCAAGCACCCAGTCTTCAAAAATGAACAGGGAGGGGTCCATGTCAGGGGCCACAGCCAGTCCGGCGGGTGTCATTTCCCCAGTCTGAACCAGCCTGCGGCAGCGGATCAGGTTCCTCTCGCACCAGTTGCTCCGCTTGCGGCGTGGCGTGAAATGCTGGACGGGCTTCCCATCGTCAATCTTCTTCTGTGTGCTGTCTATCCAGCCGAAACAAAGAGCCACCTCCACCGCATCGACATACCGTACCACGCCGGGGCAATCTGCGGCGGCCCGGTTCACGCGCAGCCAAAAGTCACTCACTTTGTCGTGATTCTCCTGGAACCACCGGTACAACTCCGAGCGGGTGTGTATGTCAAGCAGGTTGGTTACCTCCATATATGAGTTACTAACATCCAATCACCCATTTACTTCCCGGGATCCTGGATAGGAGCCAGGTGGTGGCTGCGCTGCAAATAAACGTAAGCACGGCAATCACCGGAATGGCCAGCCAGACGGGGATGTTTGGGTTGGTCACATCGCCGCCGATAATCCATTGGGCAATCGGGGCCAGGAACAGCAGGTGCATAAGGTACATCCCGAAAGAGCACTTGGAGAGGGTCGTCACAATCTTCGGCGCGGTCTCCCTGCCGATGCAGGAAAAAACGAGGAAGATGCCGAAGGTGGCCAGCAGCACGTTAGGCGTGCAGAACTCCCAGGACCATTCCAACATGGGCGTCTCGATGAACTGTCCCGGAACACCCTTCCACCAGAAGGACCAGCCGGTGAAGACTGCGCCTACCAGAAAACAAATCCAACCCACGGTGAGTTTGCGCTCCCGGGGCCAGTCCAGGCGATAGTGGATATAATGCGCCAGCACAAGGTATCCCAGATAACCAGAGCAGTACCAGAGCATGGTGAATCCGTTCCAGAAGCACTCGCCCCACAGTTCGGCTGTGATAAAGCGGTGTATCCAAGGAATGAAGGTAGAGAGGACAAAGATCCCAAGGAAAATGCATTCTTCCTTGGCCGTGGCCTTTTCCAACCAGGGCGACACGATAGGAATAATCAGATAGATGCTGATAAGCGGATACATGAACCAGAGGTGGCCGCCCATCGACGGGAAGTTGAAAGGCAGGTGCTTTAGGTCAGTCATCGACTGCTCCCAGGTCATTCCGCCCCAGGCCAGCGGCAGGAAGGTGTAGATGAGCATGAAAGCGATGAACGGAGGCAGGATGCGCGTAAAGCGCCGGCGGTAGAACTGTGTCATCGTCTGGCCCGGCTTCATGGGCACCAACAGGAAGGCCGAAACGATCATGAAGAGCGGGACGCAGGTGCGCCCCACAAAGCCGTCGTAAAACGCCACCCAGAAGCGGTTGGCTTCATTGGCCAGCAGGGAAACATTCCCCGCCAGCCCGGAGGCGTCGGCCGCATAAAAGTTCTCGCTGGCGTGGACCAGCATCACCAGAAAACACGCGATGATGCGGATATAGTCAATGAATACGATTCGTTGCTCTTTCATTATAGTTTCGCTTTCTCCATTTGCAATAGTCTGGCTTTCTTGTCGATGCCTCCGGCATAGCCGGTAAGGTTTCCGTTGGCGCCAATCACCCGGTGGCAAGGAATGATGAGGGAAATGGGATTGTGCCCCACGGCGCCTCCGACGGCCTGTGCAGACATCTGCTTTACTCCCTTTTCCCGGGCAATCCGCGAAGCGATTTCACCATAGGTCATGGTTTTGCCATAGGGAATGGTGAGCAGGATTTCCCACACCTTTTTGCGGAATTCCGTCGTGCTCACGTGCAGTTTGGGCGTGAACCCCGGGTCCTTGCCGCTGAAATAGATATCCAGCCAGCGGCAGGTATCTTCAAAGACCGGAAGCAGTTTCTCTTGTCGCTCCTTATCCAGGGTAGTGGCGAAGATGTTCTGCCCGTCAAGCCAGAGGCCGAGCAGCGCATCGCCGTCGCTTGCGAGCGAAATACCGCCTAGCGGGGAATCGTAATGCCAAGTGTAGACCATCACACTATTGTAATAATACCCGCCGTCAGGGCCGCAGGGATTCCCAGGAGCATTCCGATGAGGGCCCCTTTGATGTGGAACCGGTAGTCGTGGTAGGCATCCGTCATGTCCTCCGTCCCGGGAATGACGAAATGCTTGTCGTGGCAGAACCAGATGCAATCCAGGACCAGCGCGTCGAACCAGTTGACCACCACCCACAGGGCATAGGCGGTCAGCGCGCCGCACCAGAATGTTGTGCATCCGTTTACATACTTGACCAGCAGCCCCAGAAGGACGCCGAAGATGGCCATCGCCGTCACCTTCTTGACGTAAAATGCCACCCCTCCGGGCTTGTTGCTTGCATCCACCAGCCCCAACTGATTGCAACGTTCGATAATGGCAGGGGGATAATTGAAGATAATCTTGATCGGATTCCCGGACATCAGAAACACGAACAGCGTAAAAATGGCGCACGCAACGACAGATTCGAGAAGGAAGATGAAATACATAGAAGCAAAGCTGAAAATACCAGGTAAATGGCAGCAATCTGTACTTGACACAAAGTTAAACATTTTCTGCCATATCCAGAATAGAAAGCCCCGGCAGTTTGAGACCGTCGGGGCTTGTTCTGTATAAACAGTTTCTCAGAAGCTGAAGCGGCTGCCGTCGAATTTCAGCGTGCTCTGCTTCTTGGTTCCGTTGTTGTAGCAGTAATTGACGGTGATGTTCTTGCCGGAACGGGGCAGGTCGTAGTAGACCCACGCGCCGTCATCCGTACCATACTCCACATCGAAGCCGGGGGATTCGTACCAGGTTATTTCCTTTTTGGCATTGTCGTAGCGATAGAACACGAGGCCGTCGAACTGGCCGGCGCTGTACTTGCCGTCGGTGAAGCAGCTGACATTGTATGCGATCAGTTTGTGTTTCTGGTCGGACTCGTTCCAGTAGCACAGTTCAATCCGGACCAAATCTTTCTCATAGCGGGATTCATAGCAGATGAAACCATTTTTCAGGTCGACGGTGAGCGTGTCGTCATCGTCCTGCGGAAGGCCTTTCCGGTACTGGCTCCAAGCATACTTGATGGCGTTGAAGGATTCGTCCGCTTCGCCTTCCAACTCTTCATCATCCGCATCTATCTGGGTGAAGAGGGCGTCTGCGAAATCCGCGATGGTGGGGCGGTCGCCCTTGTAGTTCACTTTGTAGACTTCCTGTGCCGCCAGCGCCAGGGAGAAGCAGGCGAAAACGATGGCCAAAACGATTCTTTTCATTTCTGTTGGTTTATAGTTTGTGCAAATATATAAAACTTTTCCAATTAACGTCGTACGGCAGCCACATAGATCAGCAGGACGATATTCATCATCAGGGAATAGAGAATGGCCGGAATGGCCATTTCCTCGCTGGCGAAGATGATGGGGCTGGAGGCGATGGCGATCGCCTGGGCGGCGTTCTGCATGCCCACCTCGATAATCACTGTCCGGCGCTGCTGGGGACTGTTCTTCACCAGCCGGGAGAGCAGGGAGGAGCAGCCGATGGCCACGAGGATGAGCGCGGTGACGCACAGCCCGAGGATGCCGATATTGTCCAGGATCGTCCGGTGATGCTGGATATAGAAGACGGTGATCAGCACGAGCAGCAGCGGGAAGGCCAGCTTGGAGAGCACCTTGTCCGTCCTGTCGGCCACATTGGGCCAGGCGTAATGCAGGCCGATTCCCAGCAGGACCGGCAGCAGCATCAGCACCAGGTTCTGCTTGATCAGGTTGCCGACAGGCAGGCTGATCCCGACGCTTTCGCCCACCAGGCGCGTCGCCGCAGCCATGATGAGGGGAATGGTGAACAGCGTGACCACGCTGCTGATGGCCGTGAGCGTCACGGAAAGCGCTACGTCGCCGTGCGCCAGTTTGGAAAACACGTTGGAGGAGCTCCCGCCGGGGCAGCAGGCGATCAGCACGAGCCCGATGAAGAACACGGGCGGCAGCTTGAACAGGTAGGCGAGTCCCAGTGCGATCAGGGGGAGCAGGATCAGCTGTCCGGTCAGGGCGACGACGATGGGCCAAGGATTTCGGACGACTTTTCCGAAGTCTTCCAGACGCAGGGTCAGGCCCAGGTCGAACATCAACAGCGTAAGAATAGGTAAAACGATCCAGATGGTATTCATGTCCGTTTCAAAAAACTGCGCAAAGGTAGTAATAAACTTGGTATTATTTTTGTTATATTTGCACCCGGAGCGTACAAAACCATGTTTTTTTGTATGAAAAAATTCTTTCTTTTGACTGTTGCCGGTCTGATGGCCGGTGCACTGTGTGCTTCTGCACAACCCCCTATGGGTATGGGACAGATGCCCCCGATGGGTCAGATGCCTGAGGGCATGGAGATGCCGAAGATCCTCACCCCCGAGGAGAAGACGGCTGAGATGACGCAGAAGTATAATCTCACCGACGAGCAGCAGGCTGCCGTACTCGAACTGAACAAGAAGTACGACGGCAAGCTTGAGCTCCGTATGGAACAGCAGACCGAACAGCGGGACTTCCGTAAGATGACAGACGCCGAGCGCGAGCAGTTCATGAACGAGATGATGAGCCGCATGAACGAGATGCAGGAGAAGCAGGCCGAAATCGAGAAGAACCAGAAGGCCTACGAGAACGATCTTTCGAGCATCCTGGACAAGAAGCAGCTGCGCAAGTACCGCACCGATCAGCGCAGGGCCGAGGCTGAGCGCCAGCAGGCCATGCAGCGCGGCTTCGGCGGCGGTGGCATGATGCCTCCGGGAGGCGGCTTCCCTGGCGGTGGATTCCCCGGTGGCGGCTTCGGCGGCCCTGGCGGATTCTGATAAAGGAAATAATCCGGAACCCAATCGGTTCCGGATTATTTTTTCTTATATTTGTCGATACCACACAATAACTGTCGCATCATGAGAGATTTCAACTATTACGCTCCGACGCAGGTCGTGTTCGGAGAGCATTCCGAAGAGCAGGTTGCCGCCCTGGTCAGGAAATATGGCGGCCACAAGGTCCTGGTCCATTACGGCGGCAAGAGTGCCGCGAAGTCCGGACTCCTGGACAAGATCTGCAGCCTGCTGCGCGAAGGCGGCCTGGAGGTCGTCCTGCTGGGCGGCGTCGTCCCCAATCCGCGCCTGTCCAAGGTGCATGAAGGAATTGACCTCTGCCGCAGGGAGGGCGTCGATTTTCTGCTCGCCGTCGGCGGCGGCAGCGTGATCGATTCCGCGAAGGCGATCGCCTACGGCGTCCCGTACGACGGGGAAGTGTGGGATTTCTACGCCGGCAAGGCGGAGGCCACCACCTGCCTGCCCGTCGCGAGCGTGCTCACCATCCCGGCCGCAGGCAGCGAGATGAGTGAGGCGAGCGTCATCACCAACGAGGACGGCGACATCAAGGTCGGCTACTCCAACGACATCTCCCGTCCCAAGTTCGCCATCATGAACCCCCGACGCACCATGACGCTGCCGCCGTACCAGACGGCCGCGGGCGTAACGGACATGATGATGCACACGATGGAGCGCTATTTCACCCACGATACCGACATGACCTTCACGGACGCGCTGGCCGAGGCCGTGCTGCGCACGATGAAGGAATGCGTCTTCGCGGTCCTGAAGGATCCTGAGGACTACCGCAACCGCGCCCAGATCATGTGGGGCGGCAGCGTGGCGCACAACGGCCTGACCGGCTGCGGCGTGCAGGACGACTGGGCCACGCACGACCTGGAGCACGAGCTCAGCGCGATGTTCGACGTGACGCACGGCGCCGGCCTGGCGGCCGTCTGGCCCAGCTGGGCGCGCTATGTGATGAAGGAGGACGTGAAGCGTTTCGTGCAGTTCGCCGTGAACGTCTGGGACGTCCCGAACGACTATAACGACCCCGAAGGCACGGCGCTCAAGGGCATCGAGGCCGTGGAACGCTTCTACCACGCCATCGGCATGCCCACCCGCATCCGCGAGCTGCTGGGCCGCGACGTCACGGACGACGAGATCCGCGAGATGGCCCGCAAGTGCAGCCACGACGGCACGCACACGGTAGGCAGCTTCAAGAAGCTCGCCCGCGAGGACATGGAGGCAATCTACAGAATGGCACGCGCATGAAAAAGAAAGCATTGTTCATCGGCGGCACCGGCACCATCAGCGCCGCCATCACACGGGCGCTCGCAACGAGCGAGGAATGGGAACTGACGCTCCTGAACCGCGGCACGCGCGGGGAAGCCGTTCCCGCCGGCGTCAAGGTCATCCACGCGGACATCTCCGACGAGGCGGACGCCGCCGCCAAGCTGGCGGGCCTTCAATGGGACTGCGTCTGCGACTTCATCGGCTTCGTGCCGGCTCAGGTCGAACGCGACTGGCGCCTGTTCCGGGGAAAAACGAAGCAGTACATGTACATCAGCTCCGCCTCGGCCTACCAGAAACCGGCCGTCAACCCCTTCATCACGGAGAGCACGCCGCTCGCCAACCCGCACTGGCAGTACTCGCGCGACAAGATCGCGTGCGAGAACTTCCTGATGGAGAAATTCCGCACGGAGGGCTATCCCGTCACGATTATCCGTCCCAGCCACACCTACGACGAGCGCCGCGTCCCGCTGGCCGTCCACGGCCCCAAGGGCTCCTGGCAGGTGCTCCGCCGCATGCTGGACGGCAAACCCGTCATCCTGCACGGCGACGGCACGTCCCAGTGGACGCTGACGCACAATACGGACTTCGCCAAGGGCTTCATCGGCCTGATGGGCAACGCCCACGCCATCGGCAACGCCTTCCAGATCACCTCGGACGAGACGCTGACCTGGCGCCAGATCTACCAGATCATCGCCGACGTACTCGGCGTGGAGCTGAAGCCGTATTATGTCCCGTCCGATTTCCTGGACGCCGTGGCGCCGGATTACGACCTGGAAGGGGAGCTGCTGGGCGACAAGTCCTGGACCGTGCTCTTCGACAACAAGAAGCTGAAACGCGTCGTACCGGGCTTCTGCTGCACCACGCGTTTCGACCAGGGCGTGCGACGCACCATCGAGAACATCCTGGCCCATCCTGAGCTGCAGGAACCGGATCCGGAGTTCGACGCCTGGTGCGACCGCGTCATTGCCGCGATGGAGACGGCCAAGGCATCGTTGCGGTAGCGTCATCCCGGACGTGATCCGGGATCTCCGAGCACATTGTGTATATTCTTTTTTATTTCTAAATTTGTAGTCCAAACAGACTGCAAATATGCGCAAATATACTTCTGCGGCCCGGATGCCGTTCTGGAAATGGTTGCTCTGCCTGATCGGTGGACTGGTTCTGTTTTTTGTGCTGTACGGCCTGGCTGAATGGGCCATCCCGGCCATCACCAATGAATGGCTGCGAATGGTCGTCTGCCTGGGTATCGGCAGCATCGCCCTGTTCATCTATGCCGTCTGGACCAACCTGACGGAGCACCGCCCCATCACGGAACTGGACCTGAACCGGATCTGGAAGGACCAGGCGCTCGGCCTGCTGCTGGGCGTCCTGTATTTCGGGGCCGTCGTGGGTCTGATGGCGCTGGCGGGCAGTTATACGATCACATCGGCGCGGTTCAATCTCATGCCGCAACTCACCGCCTTCATGCTTTTCTATGTCGTCGCCGTCTTTGAGGAAATCATTTTCCGCGGCGTGATCTTCCGCCTGATCGACGACCGCTGGAATACGGCCCTGGCCCTGATCATCTCTGCCGTACTCTTCGGCGCGCTGCATTATTGGAACCCCGGCGCGTCCCTGTGGAGCTCCTGCGCGATCGCCATCGAGGCCGGCCTGCTGCTGGGTGCCGCCTACAAGCATTTCGGCACGCTCTGGCTGCCGATCGGCATTCATTGGGCATGGAATTACGTGCAGGGGAACGTCCTCGGCTTCGCCGTGTCCGGCGTCCAGACGAGTGACAAGATCTTCTCTCCCATCATCACGGGATCGGATTGGATCACCGGCGGCGCTTTCGGTGCCGAAGCGTCCGTGCCTGCCGTCGGCGTCGGCCTTCTCCTGACGATCGTCCTGCTGGCAGGCAGAAAGCGTGACCGCCGATGAGCGCGAAATCCGAGCAGTACGCGCTGCTGCGCAAGCAGGTGGAGAGCCTGACGGAAGGGGAGAGCGACCTGACGGCTAACCTGGCCAACGTCGCCGCAGCCATTCAGCAAACATTCCAATTCTGGTGGACCGGTTTCTACCTGGTCCGCGGGGAGCAGTTGGTCCTGGGTCCCTTCCAGGGCCCCGTTGCGTGCACGCGCATCCCTTTCGGACGCGGTGTCTGCGGGACGGCCTGGCAGCGCCGGGAGACCGTCGTCGTGCCGGACGTGGAAGCATTCCCCGGCCATATCGCCTGCAGCTCCGCCTCGCGCAGCGAGATCGTCGTCCCGATCCTGCGGGACGGGGACGTGCTGGGCGTGCTGGACATCGACAGCCGTGAGCTGGCGACCTTCGATGACGAAGACGCCGCCGGGCTGGAAACCATTGCGGCGCGGCTTTCATCCTTATTCAGTTCCATCAAGTGAAACGGATTCTTCTCATACTGGTCCAGCTGTGCCTGCTTGCAGGCATAGTTTCCGCCACGGATATCCGTCGCATCGAAACGGAGGTCTGGCTGTACAGAAGCGGCAACGCCGTCGTCGCCCAGACCTGGGACGTGAACATTACCCAAGGGACCGAATGGTACATCCCGATCGAAAACCTCGGTCAGCGCATCATTCGCAACTTCAAGGTGTTCGAGAACGACAAGGAGTACGCCAACGAAGGGAACGAATGGAATTCAGACCGGAGCCTCGAGGCCAAGACCCGGCGCTGCGGCATCGTCGAAAAGAGCAACGGCGTCGAGCTTTGCTGGGGGCAGGGGGAGTACGGCGACCATGTCTATCAGATCCTCTATGTCATCGACAATCTGATCCAGCAGATGGCCGATACCGTGAATGTCGGCTTCAACTGGCAGTTCATCAACGACGAACTGGCCGCCAACCCGGATTCCGTCCGCATGGTCATCCACTGTCCGGTGGACTCCACGACAGTCTGGCAGGCCGGCGACGGCGGCAACATGGGCGTGTGGGCCTTCGGCTGTGAAGCTGACGTCCGCGTGGAAGACGGCACCGTGACCATCGAGTCCACGGAGCCGTTCGGATACCACGACTGCCTGACCGTCCTGATGCGCTTCGACGCGGATCCTTTCGTCGTCCGGACACGGGACTACCGCACCTTTGAGCAGGTTCAGCGGGAAGCGTTCTTGGGGAGCGATTATTTCGACTATGAGCCAGAAGAACCGAAACCCTTCTGGGAAGCCTTATGGGACCTGATCAAGACCTTGGGAGAGATTCTGCTCGTCATCACCCTCGTTCCGTTTACGCTCCTTGCCCTGCCCGTGCTGCTCTGGCGGTGGAGCAAGCGCCTGTTCCTGAACGTGACCGGCCTGCGCTATGAAAAAGAAGTATTCGGCACGCACCATTTCCCCGGATGGTATCGCGACGTGCCCCTGGAAGGACGCCTGGATGCCGCCTTCGCCTTGTTGCAGGTGGGTGACAAACTCTGCAAGAAAGACAAGTTGTTCTCCCAGCTGATCGGCGCCTATTTCCTTCGCTGGGTGCAGCGGAGATGGGTTGTCTCGGTAAAAGATCCCAAAAACGAAAACCGCGTGAACCTGCGTTTCACGGCGACCATCCCTGCCGAAACGGACTTCGTCGAGCCGGTCGAGGCGAAACTGTATGCCGCAGCCCGCAAAGCGGCGGGCGTGAACAGCGTCCTGGAAACCGACGAATTCAAGTCCTGGTCGACCTCGAACTATTTGACCGTTACCGGCTGGTCCGTAGAGGCATTGAAATGCGGCAACGCCGTATGGAAGGAACATGAAAAGGAGGAGCGCTGCAATCTGATGCGATTCAAGAGATTCCTCAGCCAGTTCACGCTCTCCGAGATCCGGACCGTGCCGGAAGTGGCCTTGTGGGAGGAGTATCTGGTCTTTGCGCAACTGTTCGGCATCGCAGACCGGGTGTCGAAGAGCTTGAACAAGCTGTATCCGAAGCAGTTTGCCAATTACACGCCGGAGGTGATCCACAGCATCGGTTCCGCTTCCGTTTCCTTCTACAATGCGGCCCGGAGCAAGAAATCGTCCGTAGAGGCGAGCCGGTACAGAAGCAGCGGATCTTCGTCATCCACGTCCTCGCATACCCGCTACTACGGCGGAGGCGGCCATTCCTCCCACCACGGAGGTGGGGGACACCACGGCGGCGGCCACGGCGGCGGCAGCCGGTAAACATGGAATCAATACCAACCGATATGAAAAAGATCCTGATCGCAACCCTAAGCCTGCTGTGCATGCTGCCGCTCTCCGGTCAGCAGAAGCTGACCCTGTTCGGCATCGCGCACAACTGGGACAGCAAGAAGGAGTATTCCTTCTCCAACGCAGAACGCGGACACGTGTTCGACGAAATGGTGATCTCGTTCGCACAGGCGTACGCGGCCAATCCGATGCTGCACGCCCTGCTGGCGCAGTTCACCGGCGACGCGGAGAACATCGACATCCCCGTCGAGAAGTTCACGCTGGACGAGAAGAACAATTATGTCAAGATCAACTTGAAATCGGACGATATCGCCGAGACGGAAGCCCGTTTCTGGCCGCTGGGCGGCGATAAGGGCTGGTTCGTGATCAAGATGGTCAATCACGACGAGGACACCCTGCCGCGCATCTATTTCCTGAGCGTGGACCTTTCCAAGGGCCTGATGACGCCGGCACGCGAACCCGATGGCATGAACTACGGTTTCGTGGACAATTTCCTCCTGCCCCGCAGCGGCAACAGCATCGAGGTGTTCAGCCAGTACTATCCTTCCGACTACATGGTGCTGAAGAACGGCAAGTTTACCTATCAGCAGTCTGCGCAGAACGCCATCAGCTGCTACGTCAACGACCCGGATCCCTCCGGCATCACCAATGTCCGCGCGACGCCGGGCGGACAGATCATCGCCCGTCTTGGCGAGAAGACCGCCACTCCGGCTCAGGCAAATGATGAAGACTACGAAGACTGGCCCGAAGACGACGGCAGCGATATCCTGACCATCTACAACCCCAAGAACGGCTGGTGGCAAATCCACGCCAAGCTCATCAACGGCAAGCCCGTCGAGAATGAAGCCTGGATCCATTATTCTGTACTGCAGATGAATACCCGCAACTACGGCGGGGAGGCGCTGAATCTGTATAAGGAAGCCTCCGCCGAGTCAGGCGTAGCAGCTGTCATCCGGGATCAGGAGGCAGCCGTCCGCCCGATGGACATGAGTCCGGACGGAGAATGGGTGAAGGTCAAGGCCAAGGCCGGCACGGGCTGGATCGAGCGGAACCGGCTCTGCGGCAACCCGTACACCACCTGCCCGTAATTAACGTTATTTCAAACGCAGACCACGCTCGGCAAGCTCGACGGCTTGTACGAGCGTGTCGTCGTCTTTGGCCAGGACGACCAGGATGACGAGGATGTCCTTCTTGAGCTCGATGCACATCATGCGCATCGGGGAGTCGTCTTCCGCAAGCGCTTCGAAACCATAGGCTTTCTTGCCGTTGAACGGCCATTCGATGATGGGATCGTAGTCTTCCGGATCCTCCTCGTCGAAGCCCACGGTGTCGGCGTAATTGGCCAGCGCCTGGTCGGCCGCCGTGGTGTCGTCCGGCATCGGGCCCACATAGGCGTCGATCAGCGCCTCGTCGGTCTGTTTCTTGTCGTTGGGCAGATGGCAGGAGAGGTGCGTGATTTCGACGCCGCTTTCGTCGATGTAGGAATCCAGGTCGGAGACCCAGCCCTGCGGGAGTCTGATAGAAATGTCGTAGGCCATGGTGATTAACTTACTTTGTTCTTTTTGCTGGGTTTATAGCTGCGGAGGAAGTCCTCCAGGCGGAGTTCGCTGGGGCGGGAACCGCGGGCGACGGGGTCCATCGGGGTGCCGACCGGCTCGCCGGTCAGTTCATCCTCGGGCGGGCCGAGAATCTCGTCGATGAGCGCGAAGGTCTCCTCCAGCAGGTCCAGGGCGTGTTCGGCCTGGGCGCGCTGCTCGCCGTCCTTGATTTCGGACAGGTTCTCCCGCAGGGGAATGCGGGCGTCGATCTCGCTCACGCCGCGCTCCACTTCCAGGGCCACGTCTTCCACCGCGTAGAGGACGTCCTTGATCTCGTTCAGGCGCTTGATGCTGTCCTGGAGCTTCTTGATATCGTCTGTATATCCTTTTCCCATTCTATTCCATTAACTTTTTATACTTGAAGCGTTTCGGCTCCGTCTCGCCGAGGCGGGCCTTACGGTTCTCTTCGTATTCGGAGTAGCTGCCCTCGAAGAAATACACCACGCCGTCGCCCTCGAAGGCGAGGATGTGCGTGGCGATACGGTCGAGGAACCAGCGGTCGTGGCTGACCACCACGGCGCAGCCCGCGAAGCCGTCGAGACCTTCCTCCAGGGCGCGTATCGTATTGACGTCCACGTCGTTCGTCGGTTCGTCCAGCAGCAGGACGTTGCCCTCGTCCTTCAGCGTGAGCGCGAGGTGCAGGCGGTTGCGCTCGCCGCCGGACAGCACGCCGCAGAGCTTCTCCTGGTCGGCGCCGGAGAAGTTGAAGCGCGACACCCAGGAGCGCGCGTTGACATCCTTGCCGCCCAGGCGCACCCATTCGGAATTGCCGGCGATGGTCTCGAAGACCGTCTTGTCGGGATCAATGCTCTTGTGCTGCTGGTCCACGTAGGCGATCTTGACCGTTTCGCCGATCTCGATCGAGCCGGAGTCCGGCTGCTCGATGCCCATGATCAGGCGGAAGAGGGTGGTCTTGCCGGCGCCGTTAGGGCCGATCACGCCCACGATGCCTGCCGGCGGCAGGACGAAGTTCAGGTGCTCGAAGAGCAGCTTGTCGCCGTAGGCCTTGCTGACGTCGTGGAATTCAATGACCTTGTTGCCCAGGTGCGGGCCGTTGGGGATATAGATCTCGAGGCGCGCCTCCTTCTCCTTTGCGTCGGCGGACGCCAGCTTCTCGTATGCGCCCAGACGGGCCTTCTGCTTGGCCTGGCGGGCCTTCGGCGCCATCCGGACCCATTCCAGCTCGCGCTCGAGGGTCTTGCGCCGCTTGCTTTCCTGCTTCTCCTCCTGCGCGAGGCGTATGCTCTTCTGTTCCAGCCAGGAGGAATAGTTCCCCTTCCAGGGAATGCCCTCGCCGCGGTCCAGCTCCAGGATCCAGCCGGCCACGTTGTCGAGGAAGTAACGGTCGTGCGTGACGGCGATGACCGTGCCCTTGTATTGCTGCAGGTGGGCTTCCAGCCACTGGATAGATTCGGTGTCGAGGTGGT
>Ga0310696_10001640_pt1 | contig 31893 bp, 31 predicted proteins | sample AusTroGonzalo_MG_4_FD_203885 | JGI IMG/M metagenome (GOLD analysis project Ga0310696, IMG submission 203885) | Bovine rumen microbial communities from tropical cattle in Woodstock, Queensland, Australia - Gonzalo_02 (v2) (version 2) | ecosystem: Host-associated > Mammals > Digestive system >... | reverse complement strand
GCTCCGGACTTATGTACTGCGGAGTTCCCAATACCTTGTCGTCGTCATCGGATTCGTCCGCCCCCCCGGTCGCGACCTTGGCCAGTCCCAGATCGGCCAGTTTGGCAAAACCGTTGGCATCCAGCATGATATTGTCGGGCTTGATATCCTGATGGACAAGTTTCTGTTCCCGCCACGCCGCGCCGAGCGCCCGGGCGATGTCGCGGACGACCGTGGCGGCGCGGGTAAATTCTATGGTCTTTTCCTTTTTCAATATCTGCTTGAAAGTTTCCCCGCGGATGTATTCCATGGCGAAGTAAAAGATGCCGTTTTCCTCGCCGACCGCGTACGCCTGCACGATATTGGGATGGCTCAATTTGGCCGCGGCCCGGGCTTCCTTGAACAGACTGTCCACATACTCCTTGTCTTCCAGATGCTTCTGCTGCAGCACCTTCAGTGCGACCGGGCGGTCAAGGGATATCTGCTTGGCGAGAAAAACTTCGCCCATCCCGCCGCGGCTGAGCAGTTTTTCGATGAGGAAATCCCCCACCACCACGCCCGGACCGGGTACCGTCTGCGGGTACTCCTGCTCTCCGCCGCATGCCGGACACTTGACCTTGGACGAACCGGTCTTTTCTTCCGCTTCGAAGACCTTCTGACATTTCGAACAAAACAGTTTCATCATCACTTCCCGTTCATATCTTTATTTTTGTCGTCAAAATCTTTTTCATCGGATGTTTCCGGAGCGCCCGGTATAAAATACCGTATTATCGCCCCTTTGCGCAATCTGGCGCAATAGCGTTCCTTGCTCTTCCGGCGCAGTTCAACTTCCAGCCGGCGGCGGATATCCGCGCCGGCGCGTTCAAACGGTATCAGCTCTCCCGGCCGGTAGGATATGACTTTCAGCCAGAAAATTCCGTCGGCGGTACGCAGCGGGCCGTAAATGGCCCCGACCTTCGGCTCCGTCCCCAGCGCGGCGGCGAACTCGGCACGCAGACGGCGACGCTCGATGTTGCCCAGCCTGCCCCCGTCGCTGCGCCCCGGACCGCTGGAAAAGCGAAGCACCAGATCGGAAAAAGCCTCGGGATCGGCGGCGAGCTTTTCGGATATTTCCCGCACCAGATTTTCAACATCCTGACGCTTGGGCGGCAATTGAAGCATGGCCAGTTCGATCTGCTCCTGACGCAAAAATTCGTCCCGATGTTCCCGATAATAGCGGTGCATATCCTCCGGCGTGATGAAATTCGAAGCGTGATACTCGCGATGCAGCATCAGCTGCACGATCAGCTGTTCGCGAACTTTCTGCCGAAACTCCTCCAGCGACAACCCCTCGGCCCGCAACTTCTTCACGAGATCGTTGCGCGAACGGCACCCCATCTGGATCGACGCATCATCCAAAGCGGCATCCACGTCGCGCTCCTGGATCGTAAAGCTTTTCGTGGCATAATCGGCGACTATCAGTTTGCTGTCGACCAGCTCGTCCACCGCTTCAAGCCGCAGTTTGTATATCTCCTTTTCCAGCCTCTCGCCGGAGTATGCCGCCGCCGCCTGATACTCCTTCGCCTGCGTCAGAGGCAGCACGTCGCCGAGGCTGATCGGTTCTCCGTTGACGGTGACGAGCACGGCGTTCAGACGATCCGGAGTGCGCACCATTCCCGCATCCGCCGGCGCGGCCGTCACCATGGTCGCGCCAACGAACAGAGACAATAAGGCGGCAATTGTTTTGCACTCGCGCATCGCGGAGCTCCGTCTGTTTACATACTCGAACTAATAAATATAATACCTGCACGGCATTTTACAAATCGCGGCACCTATAAATCGCGCAAATCCAGCTTGAGCGCCCCCTGCCGGAGCACCACGGGATTTTCCGTTCTGGCGTCCACCACGGTCGAAGCCAGCGATCCGGGCGGCAAGGAGCCGCCGTTCACCGCGACGTCGACTTCGCCGCCCAAACCGGACAGGGCGTCAGCGAGCGTCAGCGAATCCGGAGCTCCGGAGAGATTGGCGCTCGTCTGCAGCAGAGGTTCCCCCATTTCCGTCAGCAGTGCGGACAAAAACGGATGGTCCGGCACCCGAAAACCGATGCTGTCCCCGCCGTCAGTGGGGACGATCACGGTGAGCGCCCCCGGCATGAAACGCTCCGCCAATTCCCGCGCTTTAGGGGGCAGTCTGACTCCGTAGTGCCCGAGGATCCGCCAATCCCCGACGAACCAGCCGAGTTTCTTGCTTCCGGAGCGGTGTTTGAGCGCATAGATCCGCTCGCTGCCCTCGGGAGTCACTCTCGAAATCACCCCGTATACCGTCTCGGTCGGCACCACCGCCACGCCGCCGGGAACGCGCAACGCCTCCGCGACGGCGGAGACCGCCTCCGCCTCGGACAGACTTTTCAGATCCAGACACCGCATCATCCACCTGCTTAATTTCACAAATTGCGATTTTGGCGATTGAATATACTTGACGGAGGCGTTTTTTTCAAGGCTCCGCTTACTTGAATATCCGCCGAGTCAATGGTATTTTAAACATCAAGATCGACAACTATGGAAACCAAATCAAAAGGGCTCGTTAATCATGGCTGAATTTCATCCTTTCCACGGTCTGCTTCCCCGTCCTGAAAACGCCGCCGCGGTATCCGCCGTCCCCTACGACGTGGTCAACACCGCCGAAGCTGCGGAACTGGCCAAGGGCAATCCGCTGTCGTTCCTGCATGTTTCCCGTCCGGAAATCGACCTCGAACCCGGCATCGACCTCCACGACGAGCGCGTGTACGCCCAGGCCGGAGCCGCCTTCCGCAAACTCTGCGCCGAAGCTCCGCTGACCTTGGACAAGGGCCTTCACCTCTATCTGTACCGACTGGTGATGAACGGCCGCGCCCAAACCGGAGTCATCGGCGCCGCCAGCGCCGCCGACTACCGCTCGGGGGTGATAAAACGCCACGAGCGCACCCGCGCCGACAAGGAAGACGACCGCACCCGTCATGTCATGGAACTGCGCTCGCATACGGGCCCGGCGTTCTTCACCTACCGCGACGATGCCGAGATCGACGAACTGGTGGCCGAAGAGTGCAAAAAACCGGCGCTTTTCGACTTCACCAGCTGCGACGGCATACGCCACACGGTATGGCGGCTCGACGAAGCGACCAGCAAGACGCTTTCCCGGCTCTTCGCCGAGCGGATCCCCGTGTTCTACATCGCCGACGGCCATCACCGCAGCGCGGCGGCGGCAAGGACGGCGGCGGAGTGCGCGCCGAAAAATCCGAACCACACCGGCAAAGAGGATTACAACTATTTCCTCGCGGTGGCCTTTCCCGCGTCGCAGCTGGCGATATTGCCCTACAACCGGGTGGTGAGGGATCTCAACGGCCGCACCGAAGAGCAATTCGTCGCCGAACTGGAGAAAAAATTCACCGTCGGCGATGCCGCGGACGGCACCGTCGCCAAACCGGGAGAATTCAAGTTCTATCTGAACGGCAAGTGGCATCTGGCGGTGCCGAAATTCGACATATCCGCCCGCGGCGTGGTCGATGCGCTCGACGCCAGCTGGCTTCAGGCGGAGGTGCTCGCGCCGCTGCTCGGCGTGGACGATCCCCGCACCAGCAAGAAGATCGACTTCATCGGCGGCATCCGCGGCACCGCGGAACTGGAAAGACTCGTCAACGGCGGGGAATACGCGGTGGCGTTCTCGCTTCACGCCGTGACGCTGGATCAGCTGATGGCGATCGCCGACGCCGGGGAGATCATGCCGCCCAAATCGACGTGGTTCGAGCCGAAGCTCCGCGACGGGCTGGTCTCGCACAACTTCTGACGCCGGCATCATGGCGGGGACCGAAAAAGTCGTCTGGCGCGGCGGAACTCAGCTCGCCCCGGTACCGGCGGTACTGGTGGGATGCGGCGACGGACGGCGCTGGAAATACAATCTCATCACCGTCGCGTGGTGCGGCACGGTCGCCAGCGATCCGCCGCAACTGACGATCTCGGTGCGCCGGGAACGCTACTCCTTCGCCCCGATTACGGAAACCGGCGAGTTCACGGTAAATCTGCCGGATGCGGCGATGGTCACCGCGCTCGATCATTGCGGAGTCATATCGGGAAAGGATGTGGATAAATTCGCCCTGCATCAGCTCACGGCGGTCAAAGGTCAGCGCGTCGCGGCCCCGATCGTCGCCGAATCACCCCTTTCGCTGGAATGCAGGACCGTCCGCTCGCTCGACCTCGGCAGTCACACCATGTTCATCGGCGAAATACTGGCGGTGCAGGTTTCCTCCGAACTTATCGACGCCGACGGCAAATTCGACGTGGAACGCGCCGGGCTGGTCGCATTCGCCCACGGGCATTACTTCGAACTCGGCAAATGTCTGGGCTCGTTCGGTTTTTCGGTGCGGAAAAAGAGGTGAAAACATGGGCGCGTTAGCGGAGATAGTCAAGCGTTCCCGCCGGATCGTCGCATTCACCGGCGCAGGCGTATCCACTTTGTCGGGCATCCGGGACTTCCGGGGCAAAAACGGCGTCTACCGGCAGTTGTGGCACGGTTATCAGGTCGAGGAGATCCTTTCGCTCGACTGTTTCCGAAGTCAGCCGGAACTTTTCTATGAATGGGCGAAGGAGTTCGTCTATTCGCTGGACGACTATCGGCCGGGGGCGATGCACACCGCCCTCGCGCATTTGGAATCCGTCGGCAAACTTCCGCTCGGCATATACACGCAGAACATCGACCTGCTGCACCAGAGAGCCGGCAGCCGTCAGGTGTACGAGATCCACGGCTCCCCGGCACAGCACCACTGTCTGCGCTGCCGAACCGCCCTGCCCTACGCCGAAGTGGCGCCGACCGTCATGGCGGGGAAAGTGCCGCGCTGCCCCAAATGCGGCGGCCTGATCAAACCGGATATCGTATTTTACGGTGAAAATCTGGACGAAGATCTTCTGCAGCGCGGATTTGCGGCATTTGGGGGGGCCGATCTGGCGCTGGTCATGGGAAGCAGTCTCACCGTCTATCCCGCCGCCGCCCTTCCCGAAGCGGCCGCGCGCAACGGAGTGCCCACCGTCATCATCAACGAACAGCCGACGCATCTGGACGACCTAGCGGTACTGCGCATCGAATCGCTGGAAGAGGCGGCAAAAGAACTTGCGGGGTGCTGAACTCCGGATCAGCGGCGCAAAAAACGTTTTTCGAGTTCGCGCGCCGTGATCGTTATCATCGTCGGTCGGCCATGGGGGCACAGCCGCCCCTGCCGGCAGTTCCGCAGCTGACGCAGAAGTTCCGCGGCCTCATCCACGGTCAACTCGTCGTGCGCCCGCACCGCCGCGTGGCAGGCCGCCCGCGCCGCATATTCGCCTTCGACGGGGAGTTTGCCGCCGGAGTCATCCAAAAGCTGTTCCAGCATATCCGGCACCAGCTCCTCCGGAGGTCGCTTCGTGCCCAGGCACACCGGGACGGCGCTCAGCAGCACCGTGGTGCCGCCCGCCGGTTCGAACTCGAAACCGAGCCGCTCGAAGATCTTGCGATGACGCAGCAACAGCCCCAGCTGCGCATGCGAAAGCTCCAACACCGCCGGCAGCAGCAGAGTCTGCGCCGAGGCGCGGTCCTGCTCATAGTCGGCGACGATGGCTTCAAACATTATCCGTTCATGCGCGGCGTGCTGATCGACGACGATCAATCCGCCGCGGCCGGAACAGAGCAGGAAACTGCGGTCGTAGATGCCCAATACCTGATCCGGCCAATCCCCGTCATCAGATTCATCCGCCGAAGGTGACGGGACCTCTGCCGCCGGTGACGGCCTGAACTCCCGCGGCTGGACCAGCGGCGCGTCGGTCAGCGACTCTTCCGCCGCCGAAGGCGCATCCCATTCGCTTTTCCGCTCCGCTTCGGACGGCAGAGGCGGCAAAGGCGGCAGATCCGGCAGCGGCAGATTCTGCGCCTCCCCGGTGCGGGGAGCGTATTTCAACGCCGCTTCGTCCAATACGTAATCCACCGGGGGGCGGGGCTTGGAAGTGAGCGGATTCACCACCACATCCAGCGACTCCGGCAGCGCGCTTTCCGAATCCCGCTGCCGCCGCAGCGCCATCCGCACCGCCGCGGCGACCAACTGCGACACGACGTAATCGGATTTGAAGCGGACCTCACGCTTGGCGGGGTGGACATTGACGTCCAGCAGTTCGGGCGGCATATCTATGAACAGCACCGCCGGCGGAAAACGGCCGGACTCGAAACCGATCGTCCCGTAACCGTCGCGTATGCCGCGATAAATCGCCGGAGCCTCGACGGCCCGGCTGTTGACGTAACAGCGCTGTTCCCGCCGCCCGCCGCGGGTGAATCCGGGTTCCGCGACGAATCCGGACACCCGCATCTCGCCTTCACGGTGTTCGGTGACCAGCATCCGGCGCATATACTCGCGCCCCAGCACTTCGCGCAGACGGTCTTCGCGGCTTTCCGGGGGGACGTTGAGCGAGGGGCGTCCGTCCAGTTTGAGGGAAAATCCCACTTCGGGATGCCCTATCGCCAGGACCGATGTCATCTCTTCGATGTGATGCTCCTCGGTCGCGGGGGATTTCAGGAACTTCTTCCGCGCCGGAGTGTTGAAAAACAGATCGCGAACCCGGACGACCGTACCGACTCTGCCCCCCGCGGGAGAACTGCCGACGATCCTGCCGCCGTCCACGTTCACCACGGTTCCCTCGGTGGCCCCCGCCGGACGGCTGAAAAGCTCGAAACGGCTGATCGACGCGATCGACGGCAGCGCCTCGCCGCGGAACCCCATGGTCGTTATATGGTCTATCTGCGATTCGTCGGTGAGCTTGCTGGTGCCGTGAGGTTCAAGCGCCAGCAACACATCCTCGGAGTCCATGCCGGAGCCGTCGTCGCTGACCGCAATGAGCCGCGTGCCGGCGCGTTCGACCTCGATCACGATCCGGGAAGCACCGGCGTCGATGGCATTTTCGACCAGCTCCTTGACCACCGACGCCGGACGTTCGATGACCTCTCCGGCGGCGATGCGGTTGCTCAGCGCTTCGCTCATGACTTTGATCTTGCCCACGATCCTTCACCGCTCCCGTGCTTGTGCCGGCGCCTCGCCGGAATTCGTTTCGGAGATGGTTCGCCGCAGGCGCTCGACCGTTTCCGCATCCGCCAGCATGAGCGCATCGTCCGAAACCGTCAAACCGCCGCCTTGCCGCATCGCTTCACGCACCGTTTTCCGGACGTTTTCGGCCTCGGCGGTGCGGTCGGAGTGTTCATAACACCAGATGAGGTTGGCGGCGATGAAGCTTTCCTGTGCCGAGGTGTTGAAGGCGTCTTCCAACTCCCGCCGCGCGTCGTCCCGAAGCCCCTGCTTCATCAGTATGACGCCCATATTGTTGCGGGCGACGAAGTCTCCGGGATCGTTCATCAGCACTGCATAGTAGACGTCGCGGGCCTCGTCGTACCGCCCGCTCTCGAAGAGCGCCTTGCCGAGAAGCCGCCGCATGTTCACATCGTCCGGAACGCTGCGCAGATAATTCCGCAGCATCAATATCGCCTCCTGACGGCGCCCCTCGTCGATCAGATTGGATACGCGGGCCCGCCACCTGGACGGAAGTTCCGTCTGCTCCCAGACGTTCTGCCGCGCCGGCACAGCCTTGCCGGTCAGCACCACCGCGGCGTTGGACGCGGTGAAAATGCCGAATATCACAAGCATGAAGCGGCTTTTTCCGTTCATTTGCCGAAAGCCCCCGAAACAAGATGACAACGGCAGAAATGGCCGGATGCGATCCCGACCGCCGGGGGAATGCAGTTGCCGCAGCGCTCGCGAACCTGCGGATCGGCTTTTTCCAACATCGGGCAGCGGGGCGAAAAGCGGCACCCGGCCGGATAATTTTCCGGACGCGGGACCACCCCCGGGATCGTATTGAGCCGCCCCTTGCTGCGCCCCAGCTCCGGCACCGCCGACAACAACGCCTTGGTGTACGGATGCGCCGGGGAAGTCAGCAATTGCGCCGTCGCGGCGCGTTCGACGATATTGCCGGCGTACATCACCGCCACCTGATCCGCGATCTCGGCGACGATCCCCAGATTGTGAGTAATCAAAATCACCGAGAGATTGTATTCGGCACGCAACTGTTTCAGTAATTCGAGTATCTGCGCCTGAATGGTCACATCCAGAGCGGTGGTCGGTTCGTCGGCGATCAGCAGCCGGGGACGACCGGCCAGCGCCATGGCGATCATGACACGCTGCTGCATGCCGCCGGAAAGTTCGTGCGGGAATGCTCTTATCCGCGTTTCCGGAGCGGGTATCCCCACCTGTTCCAGCAATCTGATCGTCTCGGGTTCGGGATCGTCGATCTCCGGACGGTGGAGTTCGATCACCTCGGCGATCTGCCGCCCGACGGTAAGCACCGGATTCAGCGACGCGGCGGGTTCCTGAAATATATAAGCGATCTCCCCGCCCCGCACCCGGCGCATCCGCCGTCCGGAAAGCTTGGACAGATCGACCTTTTCACCGGAACGCATCTCGTAGATTATTCCGTCGGAGGTCACATCCGTCATCCGCGGCGACAGCAGCGACGTCAGCGACAGACAGCTGATGCTCTTGCCGCACCCCGATTCGCCGACCAGCGCCATGACCTCCCCCTCGGCGAGCTCGAACGAGACGTCGGAAACGACTTGGGCGGAACGACCGCCGTTCCGAAAACCGATGGAGAGATTTTTTACTTCCAGCAACGACAAGATAAGCCTCGCAAACCTTATTTCACCGCAAATATAGCACCTCTCCATACAATATTCCACAAAAAATTTTATTTGTGCTGGAAAAAACCGATAAGGTTGTTTATATTATCAATGTGTAGTTGTATCTTTGTGCGCATAAAATAATTTTTGGAGATCGGGACTGACAATATGGAACGGGTATACATCACCGGGCGCGGCTTGGTCACCCCCCTTGGCGACAATCTGGCGGTCAACGAGGCGGCGCTTCGCTCCGGCAAAAGCGGCGTTACCCGCATTCAGGATTTCGTGGACAACGGGCTCGACAGTCATGTCGGGGGCATGCCCAACCAGACCATCGAAACGCCTTTGGTGGACCGCAAAAGTCTGCGCCATTGTCCGCCCGCGGCATTGATGTCGGTGGTCGCCGCCCACGAAGCCTTCACCGAAGCGGGTTTTTCGCTCGAAGAGCTTCCGCATCGGCGGATCGCGCTGGTCGGCGGGACCGCCGGGACCAACCATTTGGAGATCTATCTGAACTCGCAGCGCTATCACGCAATGAACCGGAAGATCCGGGCGATCTCTCCGTTCATCGTCACCCGGATAATGCCTTCGAGTTCGATCAGCAACCTGTCGCTGATCTTCGGCATCAAAGGCGAGTCCTACGACATCAGCGCCGCCTGTTCGAGCAGTGCGCTGTCGATCATCGTGGCGTCGCGGCTGATCCGCTCCGGCGCCTACGACATCGTGCTGGCGGGCGGTTCGGAACAGCTCGACTGGACGGAGGCGCTCGGTTTCTGCGCCTGCCGCGCGCTCTCGAAAAAGTTCAATGAAACTCCGGAAAAGGCGAGCCGCCCCTTCGACATCGACCGCGACGGTTTTGTGCTCGCCGGCGGCGCGGCGTACGTCGTGCTGGAATCGGAGCGGAGCATCCGCGAGCGCAAAGCGCGTCCGATCACTCTGGTCAGCGGACTTATGGCGAACAGCAACGCCGTCGACATGGTGGTCCCCGACGCCGCGGCGAGCAGCGAAGTCATGCGCGGAGCGATCAAAGACGCCGGTCTCGAACCGAACGACATCGACTACGTCAACACCCACGGCACCGGCACCCCGATCGGCGATCCGGTCGAAATGGCGGCGATCCGCAGCGTCATGGGCGACCATCCGGCGATCAACAGCACCAAATCGCAGACCGGTCACATGGTGGGCGCCACCGGCGCCGCGGAGATCATCTACTCGTCGCTGATGCTCGAAAAGGGCTTCATCTCGAAATCGCTCAATCTGGACAATCCCGATCCCGAATTCGCCTGGGCGGATCTGGTGCGCGAATACCGGCCGAACGCGAATCCGCGCCATGCGCTTTCGAACAGCTTCGCCTTCGGCGGTTCCAACGCCGCCGTGGTCCTCAGCAAGATTTGACCGGCGCCGAACTTTACCGCGCGGGTTGAATCTCCGGGGTTGTGATCTCAGATCGCGCCGAGCGGAGTCGTCATACCGCCGCGCAGTCCATTTCATACCCCGAAAGGAGACACCATGAAAACACGGATGGCAAATATTGTTTTATCCGGGTTCGTTTGGCTCAAAAGCGGTCTCTATTGGGTGCTGCTGCCGATACTCATGTTCGGGGCCGTGTGGTGTTCCGGGGCTTTCTTCATTGCCTTCGACGCCGCGCCCGCCATCGCGGTCCTCGCCGTTTTCGCGCTGTGGATGCTCATACTGTTGAGCGTATTTTTGCGCCGTGCCATATTGGCGGCTGCGCTGGTGGAATCGGCGGCGTTGGCGGCTTTTTTGTGCATCACCCCGCAACAGCGTTTCCGCGACACCAAGTGGCAAACGTCGTGGGGAAAGACTCCCGAGGTGAGGAAACTTGCCGACGGCAGATATGAACTTGAAAACGTGCGGGATTTTCACTATCGTTCCGAGGACGACTACGAGGTCGACTACCGCAGTTTGACCGTGGATCCGGAGAAGATATCTTCCATCGACGCGGTATTTTCGCACTGGGACGATCTGGAGATGATCGCCCACTCCATGCTGGGGCTCAACTTCTCCGACGGCACCACGCTCGTATTTTCGCTGGAAACCCGACTGCCGACGGGAGTCGAACAAAACGGGATCTGCGGTTTGTACCGCCGCTATGCGCTGGCGATGATCGTCGGAACGCCGGAGGATCTGTACGGTCTGCGCGCCGATCACCGCGGCGAAACGCTCTACGTCTATCGCATCGCCGCCGATCGGAAATACATGCGGCGGACGGTCTGTGCACTGCTGGAGCGGGCCGCGCAAATGCAGCGGCATCCGGAATTTTACAACAGCTTGTTCCGCAACTGCACCACCGGACTTCTGCCGATGCTACCCGAGGCCGACGGACTTAAGAACGGAGACGTCCGACTGCTGCTGAACGGGTTGGCGGCCAAGATGCTTTTCGAAAGGGACCTGCTCGTCTGCCGCGAAAAGGAAAGTTTCGGTTCGCTCCGCTCCCGTTCGCTGGTTCCCGGCATCTGCCGCGGCAAAAACGCGCCGCCGCTCCGTTACGGGGGAGAATCGGAGGCGCGCTGGCTGCACGAACGCTGATCAGCGTCTCGCGCCGGACCGCCGGGCGGGAACCGGTTTCCCGCCGGCCTTTCTGCCGTTTCCCGGGCGCACGATCAGCACCGACACGGGACTGCTGACCGACACCGACTGCAAATTCAGCTTCGCCTTAATAAAGAAGCGGCGCTCCGCACCGGGCGAGATCGCCATCTTGTCCACGAACGGCAACTCCTTGGTCACCAGCACCTGATTCCCCGGCATAAGCTCCAGGGGGTAGCGGATCGGCGGACGCCGGACGTCGAAGCTCAACTCCGTCCACGCCTGTTCATCGGGTTCGGTCATACCGGTAAGCCACGGCTGACAGTAGACGATCACGTTGTCCGGTTCGTTCGAGAACCATTCGACGATGCGGATATTTTTTTTATCCATATTACGCAGCGTGAAGGTAACTTCCCCGCCCTCCCCGACATGGAGGATCTTTCTGCTGTCCGTACGCAGTTCCAGCTTGTAATCGGTGAGCTTGGCATAACTTTCCTGCGGCAATATCCCCATCGCCCGCTTGGTTTTGCGCCCCTCATCAACGCTCGTACATCCCACGACACCGGCCGCGACCGCCGCAACCAACCAAATCAACGTCATTCGAGTTCGCATGAAATCACCTCAATTTCTGAATTTCCGCCAATAATCCGGCCTTCTCTTCCGGATCATCGGAGGCGCGAAGTTTTTTCATCAATTCACTGCGCAGCACTCTCCGCTTGGCGGCATGCAGCTCGCGCATGGAATCCCGCACCGCCCGCTCGATGTCGGAGTATTCGGTGTGCGACACCAGCGCCCGGCTCAACTCGGGCGTCGGCTGCTGTTCCAATAGTTCGCCAAGCTTGCGCACCGCCTCGACATGTTCATCGGCCGTCTCGGAAAGGGTACAGCGGCTGATCGCATCCGCCACCGGATCCCCCAGTTCGAGATCGTCCGGCTCCAAAAGCTCCCCGATCAGCTGCGCGGCGGGAAAACTGTTGATGGCCAGCTCCAGCAACGTCAGCAATGCGGGCGAATAGTTTTTGACCGCTATAGGCTTCGCAGGGGGTGCCGACGGCTCCGGCCTGAAATCCTCGCGCCTGCGCCTGCGGCGACGCACCGACGACAGTTCCGCAAAGATCGCCTCTTCGCTGACGCCGAGGCACGCCGCCGCATCGCGGACATAGGATTCGAGCTCCACCCGGTTTTCCACGAGATCCAGAAAACCGCAGACGAATGCCGCCGCTTCACCCTTGCCGACCGGGGTGGAAAGATCGAATTTTTCCGCCAGACCGTCGGTCACGATCTTCAGCCACGGCACCGCGTTCTCCACGGCGGCCGCGACCGCTTCGGCGCCGCCGGAAGCGAAAAGTTCGTCCGGATCCTTGCCGCCGGGAATGCGGATCACCTTCAGCTCGATGGAAAGCGGCAAAAGTATCTCCGCCGCGCGCAAAACCGCTTTCTGCCCCGCCCCGTCGGAGTCGAACGCCAATGCGATATGGTTCGTATAACGCTTCAGTACGCGCGCCTGATCGGGGGTGAACGCCGTTCCGAGCGGCGCCACCGCACACTCGAAGCCGGCCCGATGAAACGCGATCACATCCAACTGTCCTTCGCAAAGAATGGCGAGCTTGCGCTTGACCATAGCCTCGCGAGCCAAGGGCAGCGCGTAGAGCAGTGCGCCCTTGCGGAATACCGGAGTTTCCGGCGTGTTGACATATTTACGCCCGTCCTGCGGCTTCGGCTCCAGCGACCGGGCGCTGAATCCGACGCCGCGCCCCGCCTCGTTGAAGATGGAAAACACCAAGCGGTTGCGGAACTGATCGAATACCCGACCGTTTTCACTGCGGTGCAGCACTCCGGCCGTCACTCCCTCCTCGTCGGTAAATCCCCGACTGCGGCAGAAGCGCTGCGCCGCATCCCACGAATCGGGAGCCGCGCCGATGCGGAATTTCCGCGCCACATCGTCCGGAATGCCGCGGCGGCGCAGATACTGCGCCGCTTCGGAATCGGGGTGCTCGCGCAAATTTCGGCAGAAAAAGTCGGAGACCGCCTCGTTCAGTTTGTACAGCCGCTCCTTGGCGCCGGCACGCTGGCGCGCGCCCTCTTCGTCGCCGTCCGAAGCGAATTCCGGGATGATGACGCCGACACGCGAGGCGAGCATGTGCACCGCGTCGTAAAAGGTCATGCTCTCCTTTTCCATTATGAAACGGAAAACGTCGCCGCCTTTGCCGCAGCCGAAACAGTGGTAACTCTGACGGGCGGTGTCGACGTGGAACGACGGCGTCTTTTCGTTGTGAAACGGGCACAGCCCCTTGAACGAAGACGAACCGGAGCGCTTCAGCTGAACGAACGATCCGACCACGTCCACGATGTCGCAGCGGGCGCGGATATCCTCGATCACCGAATGGGGGATTGCCATGACTAACGCCCGCCCAGCTCCGCGATCCGCCGCTGTACCAGTTTGCGAGTCGGTTCCGCCGACTTGTCACCGGCGGTAAGTTCGAGATAATGCTCGTAGATCTTCCGCACCGTCTGTTTTTTCACGCGACCCCTGGAGAGCCGATAATTGTCGTAGGCGCAGGCGGCGTTGTAAACGACATCGGGATCGTTCCAGCCGTCGCCCATCTGTGCGGCGTTGAATTCACGCAGCGCCTTATCGCGTTCTCCGGCACGCAGCAGCGCGACGCCCTTCTGATTGCGGAACACGGCGTAATCGTTCTCGTCCGGGGAATTGCACTTTTCCAGCCGGGCGATATATTTCAACAGATCGGGATCGCCGCTCACGGCCATCAGATTGCACAGCGCGATCAAAGTATCGCGGTCGTCGGGACGCAGCTCGTGCGCGGCGAGAAACGCCTGCTTCGCTTCCAAGTTGCGGGCCGGATCGTCCATGCACACGCAACCCAGCGTATACTGCGCGGAAAAATTATCCGGAGCGAGCTTCGCCGCCTGCGAGGCCGCCTCATAAGCGAGATCCGGCTTGCGGCAATTCCGGGCGGTGACCGCCTTGAGCAACTGCGCATCGACATTTTCGGGAGCATGCTCCACCCCCTTGGCGGCGAACCTCAAAGCCGCCTCCCAATCGCCGGCATCGGCGGCCGCGGTCCCCTGTTTCACACAGTCTCCGACGCTCTTTTTTCCGCATCCGGAAAGAGCCGTCACCGTCAAAACCGCCGCCAAAAACAACGGCACGCCCCACATGGATCTCTTCATCGCCAGTTCCCCCCTTGAAAAAATTTTATCTTAACTCGCCAAAAAAAACTTTCACGCCCGCCGTTTCCGCCGCAGGATCAGCGCCAGCAGATAGACCGCCCCCGCCAGCACCACGATCGCCGGTCCGGACGGCAGTTGGCAGAAATAGCTCAACAACAGCCCGGCGACCACAAACACCGCGCTCAAAACGCAGGACATCAGCATCGTCGACCACAGGTGCCTGGCGAAAAATCCGGCGATCGCCGCCGGCAGCGTCAACATGGCGATCACCAAAATGATCCCGACCACGTTCATCAGCAGTACGATCGTCAGCGCCGTCAGCGCCAGCAGAGTCAGGTATATCGCCGTCGCCCGGACGCCGCGCAGCTGGGCGAAGGTAGAATCGAACGATACCGCCAGCAGCCGGTTGTAGAAAAAGACCAGCGGCAGCAGCACCGCCGCATCCAAAGCGATCGTCAGATAAAGCTCCGTCCGCGAGACCAGCAGGATATTGCCGAAAAGGTATCCCTGCCAGTCGACATATCCGGGAGTGCGGTCCAAAAACAACAGCCCCAGCGCCATGCCCAGCGCCCAGACCACTCCGATGACGGTGTCTTCCCGTTCGCGGGCGCTCAAGCTCACGATGCCGACCACCAAAGCGGCGACCAGCGCGCCGAATACCGCCCCCAGCTCCGGAGTACAGAACTTCCACAGACATACCCGCTGCAGATAAAGCGCCAACCCCACTCCGCCCAGCGCGGCGTGCGCGGAGGCCCCGGCAAGACTGCTGATCCGCCGGGTGACGACCATCGTGCCCACCACGCCGAGTGCCGGAGCCGCCAAAACTCCGAGCAGCATCGCATAACGCAAAAAGCCCAGTTCCGGAGCGCAAAGCTCGTTCCACCACTCAAACATGATGCTTATCCCCGCAATGACAGAAACACGAATGATCGTGCTGGATCAAACCGACATGATGGTGATAGACGGCGTCCGCCGTCTCCGCCGAAAAATCCGCCGCCCGGTGCTTGACCACCCGGCGGTTGACGCAGATCACCGAATCGACTTCGCGATTGACGAATCCCAAGTCGTGCGACACCGTCAGCACCGTCATCCGCTTCCGCAATTCGTCGAGCAGACCGTAGAACTGCTCCTCCGCCCCGGGATCGATGTTGGCGGTGGGTTCGTCGAGCAGCAATAATTCCGGCTCGCAGGCCAGAGCCCGCGCAATGAGCACGCGCTGACGCTGGCCGCCCGAGAGCGACGAAAACGGGCGATCCGCCAACCGCACCATGCCGATCTCCTCCAGCGCCCGGTGCGCCGCCCGCCGGTCCGCCCCGGAGTACCAGAACGGAAGCCACGAAGTCATGCGGCCGGTGAGCACCACTTCGAATACGGTTATCGGGAACACCCGGTCGAGCAAATGGTACTGCGGCATGTATCCGACGCGGCGGCGACCGGCTTCCGGCGATCCGCCGAACAGCCGCACCTTGCCGCGCGTCGGCTGGACAAGCCCCAGAAACAATTTCAGCAGCGTGCTCTTGCCGCCGCCGTTGGGGCCGACAATACACCCGGACTCGCCGGAATTCACGGTCAAATTGACCTGCTCCAGCGTCAATTCGCCGGGAACGTAGCCGAAATCCACGTTTTCGAGTTCGATGATCGGCGTCACTTTGCCCCTCCGTCATCGGACTCGAAACCGGCCTTGAGCGCCTGCCCGAGGTCGGAGAAGTTACGAAGCAGATCCTCGCGCAGCGGATCGGCGGGGATCACCGTTATCCCGTGCTCGCGTTCCAACGCCCGGACGGAGGCCGGATTGAACTGCGGCTGGGTGAAAACGGTACGGACCTTGTCCGCTTTGGCGCGCCGCAATATTTCCGGCAGGCGGGCCGCCGTGACTTCGCGGCCGTCCAGTTCGAACGCCTCCTGACGCAGGTCGAGCATCTTCGCGTAATAGCCGAACGCTGGATGGTAGACGTAGAAACGCCGCCCCCTGTACGGAGCCATGTCCTTCTTCAATCGGGCTTCGCAGGCGCGCAGTTCGTCTATGAGTTTACGGCAGTTTTCCCGGTAGACGACGGCGTGCGCCGGATCGGCGGAGCTGAATTCGTCACGGATGGTCTCCGCCATGCGGCAGGCGTTTTCCACATTGAGCCAAACGTGGGGATCGCCTGCCTCGTGGTGGTCGTGGTGATCGTGATGATCGTGGTGGTCGTCGCATGAAACTTCCATCGGGATCCGCTCGATGCCGCGCGAAACGTCGACGATCCGCGTTCCGCCCCTTTTCAGCGACTGCTCAAGTTTCTCTTCAAAACTCATCCCGGTGGAAAGAAACAGCCTGCTTGAGGCGGCGTCCCGCATTTCACGGGCTCCCGGAGAATAATCGTGGGGACTGCGCCCCTCGGCCAGCATCGTCCTAACCTCGACCACATCGCCGCCGACGCGTTTCGCCAGATATGCCACGGGCGGCAATCCCGCCGCGACCTTCATCTTTCCGGATGCCGGTCTGCCGCCGCATCCGGCGGCAAATATCGACAGGCCGAAAACGGCCGCCGACACCATTGCCGACATTATTCTCCATACCTTCATATATACTGCACTTTCCCGCGTCTTGACACGTCGATGTACCGATTAATGAATATAATGCTTTTTGCGCCGCAATTCAAGCGCGATTTTTCCCTGCGCACGCAGAAATTTATCGCGTGCGCGCCCCATCGGCAGCATGCCGCCAGTCAATATGGTTTGTAAAATTCCCTCCGCCCTTGCAATCGGGCTCTTTACGGTGTATATTGTGTATCAATTGGGATTATTGCAAGAAATTCAGGCGACGTCACGAGTTGAAGAAAGGTCTCAAACGGACCTTACGAAACTAACTGACAGATCCTGCAACAATGGGTGTAATATCATATGGACAAAGTTTTTTTGACCGGAATAACCGGGTTGGTCGGCAGCGCGTTCGTCGTCGCCTCGCTTCGGGATCATGAACCGCGACATTTCGTGTGTCTGGTGCGTCACGGCGGCGGCATGACCGCCGAAGAGCGTGTCGACAAGATCATCCGCGACGAATGCGTATTCGACGGATGCCCGGAACTGGCGGATTTCATCCTCAAGCACATCAGCGTCATCGACGGCGATGTCGTGACCATCAACCCCGAAGAGCTGGCGCAGCACCCGCTGATGCAGGGCGTGAACAAGATCTTCCACTGCGCCGCCGACGTGAATCTGGGCAAGGATCCGACCGGCAAGGTCTTCCGGATCAACTACAACGGCACCGAAAACATCGTCGCTCTGGCGAAACTGCTCAAGATCGAGGAGTTCCACTACGTCGCCACCGCCTACGTCGCCGGCAAGCTGGTCGGCACGTCGTACGAGCGGCAGCCGGAAAACAACGGCTTCAACAACCCCTACGAAGAGAGCAAATTCAAGGCGGAAACGCTGGTTCGCCACTGCGGGATCCCCTTCACCATCTATCGTCCCGCCATCATCACCGGACGGTGCTCCGACGGACGCATCCGCAAGCCGCTGGCCTTCTATCGGATATTGGAGTTCCTCGGCAAGCTCAAGAGCCACCACTGCAAAAAGAGCGGCGTGTCTCCGATCGACTGGTACAACATGCAGATCAACTTCAGCGCCACGCCGTCGCAGCACGTCTACTTCGTGCCGATCGACTATGTTCAGGAGGCGGTCACCGAACTGTTCCAGCTGCCTGCGACCAATCAGACTTACCATGTCACCGGCAACAGCCCGGTCACGACCAGGCAGATCGAAGACACCGTCTGCAATGTTCTGCGTCTCGACGGAGTGACTGTCGGCGAAGACGCCAAGGGCACCAAGGATACGTCGCTCATGCTCCGCTTCATCGGTGATCTGTTCCCGTATTTTTCGAGCGACATCGTCTTCGATCAGACCAACATAACCGCCGCGCTCGGCAAGGAGTTCGTGAACCGCAGGTATGGTACCGAAGGTCTGGAAACGCTGATCCGCGCTTTCTACCGCGACTACTTCCCGAACGTCGAGTGGCTTCAGGTCCTCGCCAACGCGCCTGTCGAGCGTCAGCACCACCGCGACTGACGCCGGGCAAGGGAGAAAACAAAGATCATGACGGACAAGATGCTGAGCATCATGCCGTGTCTGGACATGCGTGCCGGACGTGTCGTGAAGGGCGTTCACTTCGTGGATATCGCCGATGCCGGCGATCCGGTGCAGTGCGCCGTCGCCTACTGCAAAGCCGGTGCTGATGAACTGGCGATGCTGGACATCACCGCCACGGTAGAAAACCGCGGCACCCTGCTCGAAGTCGTGCGAAAGGTCGCCGAAGTCTGCACGGTGCCGTTCACCGTCGGCGGCGGCATCAACAGCGTCGCCGCGGCCAAGGCGGTGCTCGACGCGGGCGCGAACCGGATATCCACTTCCAGCGCGGCGTTTCGTCAGCCGGAGCTGATCCCGGCGCTGATGAAGGAATTCGGCAAGGATAAAGTCACCGTGGCCATCGACCTCGACGTAAATGAGAAGATGCCTTCCGGGTACGAAGTTTACATCGACGGCGGACGCACCGCCACCGGGTTCGATGCTATCGAATGGGCGAAAAAGGTCGACGGCTTCGGAGTCGAAGTCATTCTGCCGACCAGCAAGGCCGGCGACGGCGCCAAGACCGGATACGATCTGCCGGTGATCCGCGCGATGGCCAAAGCCTGCAATGCCAAGATCGTCGCATCCGGCGGTGCAGGGAAACTCGAACATTTTCTTGAGGCCGCGGAAGCCGGAGCGCAGGTGCTGCTGGCGGCGAGCGTCTTCCACTTCCACACCATTGACATCCCGGAGCTCAAGGCTTATTTGAAAGCGCACGGCTGCAAAGTCCGCTGAAGCCGATACACACTGTTCCCGAACGGGCTCGCCGGTTGCGGCGAGCCCGTATTTTATTCATTTCGGCATACAAAAAACGCCGCTCCGAAATGGAGCGGCGAAGTTACTTTCAGAAGCGAAGCAACTCGACGGTCACCCCTGCCCCTTATCATTCTTTTTTTCGGCGGCGGTATCCTCGATGGCGGCAGATTTCTCCGCATCGCGCATCAAATCCTCGCTCTCCTGCATGATGCTCTGCTTCGCCTTTTTGAATTCGTATGACGCCTTGCCCAAGGCGCGCGCCAATTCCGGGATCCGCTTGGATCCGAAGAGCAGCAGAACGACCAACAGGATCACCGCGATCTCAGACCAACTCAGTCCCATCGAGATTCCTCCGCTTTTGCCGTCGTAAATTTACGCGGCCTTATTTCTTCTTGTCCGGCTTGCCCGGTTTTTTCTCCGATTTGCCCGGCTTTCCGGACTTCTTGCCCGGTTTTTCCGATTTGCCCGGCTTGCCAGATTTGCCCGGTTTGCCCGAATTCGGCTTCGACTTGACGGCCGGCTTCGCCGCCTTAGGCTTAGGCGGATGGTGCGGCGGCGGAGGAGCCGGTTTATGGTGGTGATGATGGTGATGCGGCCGCGGCGGCGGTGTCGGACGGTGATACGGCGGCGGCGGCGGACTGTAGGGATCCACGACGACCACCGGCGGCGGCGGAGGAGGAGGAGGAGGAGGAGCCGGTTCTTCCAAAACGATGCAGGCGCTGAGCCCCAGCACCGGCAACGCGGCGACAGCGGTCAGGATACGTTTCATAACAATATCTCCTGTTGTTTGCGACTGGTACTTTTCACATCACGCGTTCTATGGTTATCTCGGGATCGATCTCTTCGCGGAGGATGCGCTCCAAACCGCCCTTGATGGTCATGGCGGCGTGCGGACAGCCGCCGCAGGCGCCGCGGAGCCGCATCTTTACCAACTTCCCTTCGATCGACACTACCTCGAGGTCGCCGCCGTCAGCCTGAAGCATGCAGCGCAGCTCTTCCAGACGTTTGGTGATTTTTTGAGCAAGCTCGTCCATTTTTATCCTTTCCATGTTGGTTGAAGGTGCTTCTTACTGCCTGACGTGCGGCTGCAGACGGTAATAACCGCCGCCCAACGCGCTCATGGCGAACTCCGCCGCATGGCGGGGATCGAAAAACCGGTTCAGAAACAGATCGACATAGACCACCTGCGGTTCGGGGTAGTAAAACCCGAAGAGGCGCCCGCCGACTATCGGCTGCTCGAAATCGCAGCAACGGTCGTTTTCGCTGTTGAAAGACCAGTCGCCGGAGCTTTCCAGCTCCAGCTCGGTCATCAGCGATCTGGCGAAATTTTCCAGCGACTCGCCGGGATTTTCCGGATCGATCTCGGAGCAGTTGTAGATGTCGAAAGCCGCCGATATCGCCCGTGCGTCGCTCTTGTCGAAACGCGCGCGCCACGACAGCTGAAAGGCGCGGCTGTCCCGGCTTTCCAGCACCGGAACGAATCGCTCGACGCCGTTGGCGCCCAAAATGCCTCGGTTGATCAGACTGGATATGATCCACTGGCCGCAGGACATGCCGGTCGCCAGCTCGGTGATCGCCCGGTCGAAGTCGATGTTTTCTCCGCAGGTGAACAGATCGACCGCGGCGTAATCGTGCTCCGGCCAGGCGTGCACCGCGAAATGGGATTCGGAGATCACCACCACTCCGCTCACGCCCTGCGGCTGAAACGAGTGGAACACGGCGTCCACCACATGGGCGCCGGAGACCTCCGCCGCCCGGATGAAAAGCGCCTTCATCGCCTCCGCATCCGCGAGAAAATGCGAATCGCAGTCGTAGAACTCCACGGTCATCTGGCGACCGAGAGCCATGCCGCCTTGATCCGCGCCGCCGGTACTGTTGCCGTCAATATCCATATTTCGCTTCAGTTCCGACCTTCCATATCATACTTGCAGTTGCGCCTGACCTCCTCCTCGAAAGCCAGCCACGCGCCCTGGGTTTTCTGCATACGGCACATCTCGCCGAAAATCTTTTCCATTTCGGGCGGCATCTCGGTTTTCGGGGGTTCCCGCTTCACCAGCAGATAGATGGAATTCCCGTTGGCAACGGCGCTCCCGTCGCGGATACCGGCAACAGGTCCTCTTACGGTTTCGTCCTTGAAGGAAACCCCTTTGAGTTTGAGAAATGCCTTTTCGCGTGCGGAACGATCCGCGATCTTGTTCAGGCGGTCCGTTTCCTCCGCCGCCTTCTTCTGTGCCTGAACGATCCGCCAGTGTTTTTTGAGCATCGGCGCTTCGGCGGCCGCATCGTTCCCGGAGGCGCCGGCCACCAGACAACCGACGTACACCGCCTTTTCTCCGATAACCACCTGCGTCAGCGGATTGCGTTCGGTGGCGGCGAATACCCGCTGGGACAGATCTTTGGCCTTCAGACCGCCGCTGTTCTCGCCGTTTTCGGCAACCCAGACCTTCGAGTCGACTTTGAGTTTCCGCGCCTTCGCGACTTCGTCGAACGCGGCGGCCCGCTTGCCGGCCTCCGCCTTTCGGACTTCGCTGAGGAAAGCGTCCGCCTTTTTCCTGGCCGCCTCGATTTTCCCGTCGCCGACGGGGAACTTCACCAATTTGATGCAGCGATATGATTCCTTGTTGTCGTCAAAGAACTTCACCAACTCCTCACGTTTCGGAGCCGCGACGCTCTCCGGAGAGAACGAAGCCGTCTTGAAGTGCAGAACGGTATTGACTTCGCGATATACCGCCGCGACCTCGGACGGGGTGACTATGATCTGCGACGCCACATATTGCTGCAGTTTGCCCATCTTGATCTGCATACGGACGAATTCGGCATACGCCTCTTCGCCGACGCCGATCTTCTTGAGCGTTTCCTGATATTTCTGCTTGTCGAATTTGCCGTCCTTGTCCGTGAAAGACGTGCCGATCGCCTTGGCGACTTCGTCGTCGGAAACCTGGATCCCCAACTGATCCGCCCGCATGTTGAGGGCATACATGAAAAACACATCCTGCCAATCCAGATCATGCGCCTGACGGGCGGCGGAATAATATTTGCCGTAGAATTCCCAAAGGTCGCCATGCGTCACACTCTTGCCGTAAACCTCGCCGACCTTGCGGCTGCCGCCGGTCGATCCGTCGCAGCCGCCCCGCCCCGGGGTGAGAAAGTCCATAAACGCGATGATGATTATCAGCGTGAACGCGCCGAACAGGATCTTGCTGTGTTTGTGAAACACATTGTTGAGTTTTTTGATGATCATGAAAACAAGGCTCCTTTATTTATGGTTTTCAACCGGATTTGCAATTATCTTCAATTCCGCGGGCTCCATCGAAAGAACTTCCACTCCGCGGCGGCGGATATGACAACTTACGGGAAGCATCCGTTCGCCCGACTTCAAATCCGCCGGGACATCGACATAAAACACCAGATCCCCGTCCTTGATGCCGTCAAGCTCGTGCTTCGTTCCGCGAAGCGCCGCCTTGACCTTCGGGGCGGTCCCGGGGGCGAAAACCGCGCGCCGTTCCGCACCGCCGTCCAGTATCCGGACCGTAAAGTCCATATCCCGGCGGGATGCGGCTCCGATACTCGATCCCGCATTTTTCGCCGCCGGAGCCGGATTATCGCGCATCGCCTCTTTCTGCTTTATCACGCCGCTCACCTGCCAGTAAATGACCACGGCAAAGATCAAAGCGACCAATTTGCGCCAGAAATCCCGAAACAGAAAATTCAATATCTTCATGCTCCATCCCCCTCGCCTTTGGCGGGATCGCCGTCACCACCGCCGTTCACCGGAGATTCGGCCAGCATCTTGGCGGTCTCGGAAAATTCGTCTTCGTCCCGATCGACCAGCAGCGTCACCAACATGCGGCGCAAGGCGTCGTTGTCCAGATCCCGATGCAGAACCCCGCGCAGGGCGATGCTTATCGTACCGGTCTCTTCGGAAACCACGACGATCACCGCGTCGCTGTCTTCCGATATGCCCAACGCCGCACGATGCCGGGTGCCCAACTGCGGCGACACCTCCTTGGAGCGGGTGAGCGGAAGGATCGCCCGAGCGGCTATTATCCGGTCGCCGCGGATCACCACCGCCCCGTCGTGAAGCGGAGAGTTGGGATAGAATATCGACTCCAGCAGCAACGAATTCACCTTGTCGTCGAGCGTCACCGCGTCATCGGCCAGCGCCTGCAGATGGATGCGCCGCTCGATGACGATCAGCGCTCCGCATTTGCGGTGCGCCATGTTGCAGGCGGCGTTGACGATCTCGCCGATCATCTCGCGGCGGCGGCGTCCCTGCCAGACGGTATAACTGCCCACCTGCGCCAACAGCCGACGCAGCTCCGGCTGGAACAATACCACCACCACCACCAGAAGCGCGTTGCCGGTGATTCCCAAGATGTGGGAGATTACCCCCATCTTGAAATAGTTGGCGGCGATGGAAAACACCGCCCACAACGCCACCAGACCGAAGAGGACGAAACTGCCGCGGGTGCTGCGCAGATAATACAATATCCCGTAGACCGCGAAAAACAATATCCCTATTTCCGCGATCGTCCGCAGAATCGGAACAGCCGTTTCCAAAAAATACATAGCCGCGCCTTCAAACCGTTCTGTTCAACATTTTCCGCACCGCCAGAGCCTGACGCAGCGCCGCCACATCGTGGGTGCGCAATACGTCGGCGACATCGGCCAGATACAATTCCATCGCCAGCGTGCCGGGCAGACGCTTCGCCGCCTCCGTCACTCCGGACGCCGCACCGATAAAGGACTTTCTGGACACTCCGACAAAGAGCTTTCCCAGACCGCGCAACTTTTCGATATTGCGCGCCAGCTCGAAATTCTGCTCCGCCGTCTTCGCGAAACCGAATCCGGGATCGAACCATATATCCGAACGCGGCACTCCCGCGCGCATTGCCTTTTCCGCCGCTTCGGCAAGTTCGGCGGCGACGGTCGACGCCACATCCGCGCCGTAGTCGAAATAACCGCCCGACTGCATGTCGTCCGGTGTTCCCCGGCTGTGACAGAGTATCAGCATCGCGCCGTTTTCCGCCGCGACCTCGGCGAGCGCCGGATCGCGGTGCAGCATCGACACGTCGTTGATGATCCGCGCCCCGTGCTCCACACACTTCCGCGCGGTTTCCGCGTGGCGGGTGTCGATGCTGACGACGGCATCCGGATTCGAACTCATGACGGCATTCAGCACCGGAAGCAGCCGGGCGAGCTCCGTCGACGGCGGGATCTCGGCCGCGCCGGGACGGGTGGATTCGCCCCCCAGGTCCAACCAGTCGGCGCCGTCGGCAAGAAGCCGCAGAGCCCGCGCCGGAGCGCTCTCCGGAGCCGACCTGTCGCCCTCGCTGAACGAGTCGCCGGTGGCGTTCACGATCCCCGCCACCAGCGGTTCGGAGCATCCGAATTCAGGATGATTATTCATTGTCGCCGTCGTTTCCGGGGGCTTCCTGCACCGGAGTTTCCGGGACTTCGGCGGTCACGATTTCCGGAGTTTCCGGAGCTTCCCCGTCCGCCGCACCTTCCTGCGGCTTTTCCGCTTCCCCGACCTCGACGAACTTGGCGACGCCGGTGATGCGGTCCTTGGCGTTGAGATTCATGATCCGGACGCCCTTGGAGGCGCGTCCGACACGCCTGATCTCGCCGACCGGGATGCGGACCAGCTGTCCGCGTTCGGTGGTGAGCAGAAGCTCGTCGCTGGCGCAGACCTGCACCACGCTCAGCACGTTTTCTCCCTCGCGCAGTTTGATGTTGGTCACGCCGCGCGCGCCGCGATTGGTCTTGCGGTAGGTGCTGACGCAGGAGCGCTTGCCCATGCCGCCGTCGGTGACGACCAGCACTTCGGGACCGACCGAATAGAGGTCTTCGGCATCGTTCTCGACCGCGTTGTCCGCGGCATCCGCGTCTTCGTCGCTCAAATTCTCCGGCTCCTCATACGAGGGTTCGCGGATGATCTCCAAACTGACCACTTCGTCGTCGGCGAGCTTGAAGCGCATGCCGGTGACTCCGCGCGCGGTACGCCCCATCGGGCGGATCTGATCGTCGTTCTGGTCGAAGCGGCACGCCATGCCGTGCTTGGTGGAGAGCAGCACTTCGTCGCCGTTGCGCGAAATCGCCGCACCGATAAGATCGTCGTCCTCCTCGATCACCAGCGCCCGGATGCCGACGCGGCGCAGATTCTTGAACAGCACGAGCGGAGTCTTCTTGATGAAGCCGCGTTTGGACGCCATCACGATGAAGTTGCCGGGATCGTTGATGTCGTCCTGACTGACCGTCAGCATCGCGCAGATGCGCTCGCCGGCTTCGACCTTGATCATGTTGATGATCGCCTTGCCCTTGCCGGTGCGCGCCCCTTCCGGGATCTCGTAGACGTTCAGCCAGTACATGAAGCCGCGGTCGGTGAAGAAGAAGATCAGATCGTGGCTGTCGGCGTTGAAAAGGTGCGCCACGTGATCTTCCTCGCGCGTCTCCATGCCGATGATCCCCTTGCCGCCCCGGTGCTGGGTGCGGTAGGTGTCGGCGGGAACGCGCTTGATGTATCCGGTGTCGGATACGGTGATGACGCAGCTGTGACGCGGGATGAGATCCGCGATGTTGAGATCGGAGTCGTCCATGGTGATCTCGGTGCGGCGGGGATCGGCATAGCGCTGACGGATGTCGGTAAGCTCCTCCTTGATGACTTCGAGGCGCTTGGCGCGACTGGTCAGCACTTCGTTCCAGTAAGCGAGTTTCGCCTGCAGATCCGCCATTTCGGTCTGGAGCGTCTCGATCGCCAGATGAGTCAGCTGATGCAGACGCATATCCACGATCGCCGTCGCCTGGATCGTCGAAAAACCGAAACGGGCGGAAAGGTTGTCGATCGCGTTCTGCCGGTTCTCGGACCCGCGGATGGTCTCGACCACCTCGTCGATCAGATCGAGCGCCTTGATGAGGCCTTCTAGGATATGCACCCGCGCTTCCGCCTTTTTGACCTCGAAGATGGTGCGGCGCACGATCACTTCGAGCCGGTGGTCGATGTACGCCTGAAGCACCTGCGCCAGATTCATGGTGCGCGGACGGTTGTGGTCGACGACCAGCATCGTGCAGCCGAGACTGGTCTCGAACATCGTGTGCGAGTAGATCTGGTTCAGCACCACCTGCGCCATCGCGTTCTTGGCGACCTCGATGGTGATGCAGACGCCGTTCTTCTTGCTGCTGGTGTCGCGCAGGTCGGTGATGCCGGTGATGACCTTTTCCTTGACCAGCTGGGCGATGTGCTTTACTTCCTGCGCCTTGTTGACGGTGTACGGAATCTCGCTGATGATGATCTTTTCGCGGCCGTTGTGCTCGACGATGTCCGCCTTGGCGCGGATGCGCACGCTGCCGTGGCCGGTCTGGTAGAACTGACGCAGCGTCGCCCGTCCGCGGATCACCGCCCCGGTCGGAAAGTCGGGACCGGGCAGGTACTGCATGAGTTCATCGACCGTCGCCTGCGGATTGTCCAAGAGCGCGATGGTGGCGTCGATGACTTCGCCCAGATTGTGCGGCGGGATGTTGGTCGCCATGCCGACGCCGATGCCGGTCGTGCCGTTGACGAGCAGCTGCGGGAACTTCGCCGGCAGCACCGAGGGTTCGACGGTCGATTCGTCGAAGTTCGGCACCATGTCGACGGTCTCCTTGTCGATGTCGGCGAGCATCTCTTCGGCGAGACGCTCCATGCGGCATTCGGTGTAACGGCTGGCGGCCGGCGGATCGCCGTCGATGGTTCCGAAGTTGCCCTGCCCTTCGATCAGCGGAGTGCGCATCGAAAACGGCTGTGCAAGCCGGGCGAGAGCGTCGTAGATCGCGGCGTCGCCGTGCGGATGGTAATTACCCATGACTTCGCCGACGACCTTGGCGCACTTGACGGTCGCATGACCTTTGCCGATGCCCAGCTTGTTCATGGCGTAAAGGATCCGCCGGTTGACCGGTTTCAGACCGTCGCGCACGTCGGGGATCGCCCGCCCGACGTTGACGCTCAGCGAATACTGCAGATACGCAGTATGCATGATGTCTTCTATGTTGAGCGGGATGTCCTTGTAGGTGATGTCACTCATTTGGGGAATGCCTTTCCGAAGTGATGATTATATAAACACTGTTTTCAGTCACATACTCTATGTAATAGAGTAATATACTCCGGCAGGGGCGTTTTAACAAGTCGTCGCGGCAAAAAAAACGCACATCCGCACATAAAAGAAGCCTTTCGCATCCGCACGGAACGCGAAAGGCTTCTCCAAACGCCGTTTGCGTCAATTCTTGAGGGCGCGGCGAATGCCGCGGTCGGCCTCGCGGCGACGGATATCCTCGCGCTGGTCGCCGTGAGTCTTGCCGAGACAGTAGGCGAGCTCCACCTTGACCAATCCCTGCTTGAAGTACATCTTGAGCGGGATCAGCGTGCCGCCCTTGCTGCCGAGCCACTGACCGAGCTTGAGGATCTCCTTCTTGTGCAGCAGCAGACGGCGCGGCCGCTTGACCTCGTGGTTGAAGCGATTGCCGAAACCGTAGGCGGCGATGTGCAGATTGTAGACCAGCGCCTCGCCGTTTTCGATCCGGGCGAAACTCTCGCCCAGCTGGACCAGCCGCTCGCGACAGCTCTTGACCTCGGTGCCGGCAAGCGATATGCCCGCCTCGAAGCGCTCCTGCACGCTGTAATCGCGGAGCGCTTTGCGGTTGGTGGCGATCACCGGATCTTTCGGGTCCTGACGCGGCATGAAAAGTCCTCAATCGTCGCCGCGCAGGAACTTGCCCGCATTGGCGCGGTAGTTGTTCTGCCGCGGGTTGTTTTTCGGTGTCAGCGAAGCGTTGAACGCTTCAAGCAGCTTCAGCTGTTCGCTGTTGAGTCCGACCGGGGATTCGACCACCATGCGCAGATGCAGATTGCCCCGCGCCCCGCCGCGCAGCGACGGCGCCCCCTTGCCCTTCATCCGCAATACGGAACCGCTCTGAGTCCCCGCGGGGATGCGGAGTTTCGCCTTGCCGCTGATCGTCGGCACCTCGACCACTCCGCCGGCGACCGCGACGGCGAACGGGATCGGCACTTCGCAAAGCAGATCGTCGCCTTCACGCGCGAAGACCGAACTGTCGCGAACATGGATGAACAAGTAGAGATCGCCTGCCGGGCCGCCGCGCAGACCGGCGCTGCCCTTGCCGGAAATACGCAGCCGGGTGCCGTTGTCCACCCCCGGCTGGATGTGCACCTGCAGCGGTTTTTCCTCGCGCACCCGCCCCTGCCCGCGGCACTTGCGGCACGGCTTTTCGATGATCTGACCGGTCCCCTGACACGACGGACACGGCTGGCGGACGCTGAAAAATCCCTGCGACATCACCTGCGAACCCGAACCGCCGCAGCGCGGACAGGTCTTGCGTCCGGTGCCCGGCTCGCAGCCGGAACCGTGACAATCCGGACACTCCGCCATGCGCGGGACCTTGAGCGTCTTGTCCGCGCCGTACATCGCGTCCTCGAAGTCGATCTCCAGATCGTAACGCAGATCGTCGCCGGGGACGGAACCGTTGGCCGGTCCGCGATGCGAACCGCCGCCGAACAGATCCTCGAACGAAAATCCGCCGCCGAAAAACTGGCTGAAAATATCCTGCGCCCGCTGCGAACTGTAAGCTCCGCCGCCGCCCCCGCCGTGCTGGGTGTAGGCGTCGTGACCGAACTGGTCGTACTGGCGGCGTTTTTCCGGATCGCTCAGCACCTCGTACGCCTGAGATATCTCCTTGAAGCGCTCCTCGGCCTCCTTGTTGCCGGGGTTCTTGTCCGGATGATATTTGATGGCGAGCTTGCGGTACGCCTTCTTGATCTCGTCGGCACTGGCGGTCTTTTCGACCTCGAGTGTCTGATAATAGTCCTTGGCCATGATTTACGCCTCCTTTTCCGGCTCGGTCTTTCCGGCTCCGTCGGAGACGACGACGCGGGCGGGACGCAGCAGCTTTTCGCCCATCTTGAAGCCGTTGGCCCACTGCCGGATGATCACGCCTTCCGGCACGGTATCCGACGTTTCGTGGCCGACCGCCTCGTGAAGCGTGGGATCGAACGGCTTGCCGACGGTCTCCAGAGGCTTGACGCCCAACGTGTCGAACGCCTTGTTGAATTCGCCGATGATCATCTTGAGCCCCTGACGGATCGATTCGACGTTGTCGCTCTGCACGGCGGCGGTATCCGCCATCGCCAGAAAATCGAAGACGGTCATGAACGGCCCCAGCGCATCGGCATAGGCATAACTTCTGGCGTCGGCGACGTCCTTGGCGACACGTTTGCGGTAATTCTGGTACTCGGCCTGCAAATAGAGATATTTCGCCTGAAGCTCCGCCAGAGCCTCGCGCAGTTTTTCCTCTTCGCTCTTTTCCGGTTCCGCCGGGGCGGCCGGTTCTTCCGGGACGGCGTCCCATGCCCCGTCGTCCTTTTCCGGAGCCGGCGCTTCGGGGGCGGCTTGCGCCGTCACTTCTTCGTCCTGCCGTTCCCCGGCTTCGGGATGATGTTCTTTTTTGTTCTTCATATCACAATTCCCCCTCTCGAAAGGTATTAATATCATAAATCAGTTAATATATAACTTTTGCGGCAAAAATCAAGACCTAAACGCAGAGTTGTGAGGAAATGCTTGATTTGCATCCCGGACGGAGATAGATTATACGCCATGAAAAACGATTCGGAAATCATCCGTACCGCCTCGCCGCTCGGGACACTGCAGCTGGAGTTCCGCAGCGGCGCGCTCGCCGCGTGCCGCCTTGTAACCGGATTTCCCGAAACTCCGGGATATCCGCCGTCGGCGGAGACGGCAAAAGCGCTCCGCGAACTTGAGGAATACTTCGCAGGAACGCGCCGGAACTTTTCGGTGCGGCTGAACGCAGAGGGCACTCCGTTTCAACTGGCGGTATGGGCGGCGCTCCGCCGCATACCGTACGGAGAAGTGCGCACCTACGGCGAAGTGGCCGCCATGATCGGCAGAGCGGGCGCGAGCCGGGCCGTAGGCGGCGCCTGCCACGCCAACCCGTGTCTGATCTTCACCCCCTGCCACCGCGTCGTCGCGGCGCACGGAGCGGGCGGCTTCGGAGCCGGGATGGCGGCAAAACGCCTTCTGCTCGGCATCGAAACCGGGGAATCCTCTCCGTTCGGCTTCGAGTGGTAGACGCTAGTTCTTATCGATCGCGCAGAAGTCGCCGAAAACCAGCGCGAGCGGACGATCCGAAAGCGGCAGATGCCGGAAATACACCGTGTCGCCGGGCCGGGCCGTTTCCACCGAGGTGATCGTCGTCACCATGTTTTTGGTGAAGATGTACGGCCGCGGCACGATATCCGCCTCGTTCAGCGCATAGACGTCGCCGGTGAGGACGTCGATGAGATGCGGCGTCCCCGCGGGATGCTCCGGAACATGCAGTGAAATGGAGCCCTCGAAACTTTCGCGCAGCATGTTTCCGCGTTTCCAGTACACGAAGGCGACCGAACCGTTCTCGCGTCGGAAGGCGCAGCTGTAACATTCGCGCAGCGTGGTGTCGCTGTAATCGCCGCCGAAACGGGTGTTCCTTTCGGAACGGCCGCTTTCGATCGGCAGGCGGCACACTTCGAATTTGCCTTGGAAAAGCGCGGCGACGGTCTGAAGCGCATAGTACGACGGCTTGGGGGAATACTTCCCCACGGCGAAACCGTCGGCGTCGAACTCGGCGCCGAGCACCCCGAAATAGCCGTAATCGAGGTAGCTCGCCTTCTCGCCGACCTTTCCGTTCAGCGCCTCGATCATGTCCATGCTGGAAAAATACGAGGTGAACTTGACGCCTTCGCCCAGTTGCGAAATCAGATGGCGCGCCAGCGATTTGGCCTGTTTTTCCCGAGTCCACTCCTGATTGCGCAACGCTCCGCAGCCGTCGCCGCGCGACTGACAGCCGCCCTCCCCCTGGATCAGCTCGACTCCGGGGCAATACTGCTCGATCAGCAGTTTCAGATTGGCGATCCGCTCGTCGTCGTCGGCTTCGTCCGCCGAGTAGATGTGAAACGAAACCGCATCGCAATATTTGCCCAGACCGCCCGCGAAGCAGTGGGATATGTACGCGAGATCGCTCTTGGCGAAAACGCCGCCGATCACCTTGGCGTCCGCGGATGCTGCGCGGACGGCCTCCGCGGTGCGGCGGGTGAATTCCACATACTCGAAGGGATCGGGGGCCTGCCGCCAGCTGTATTTGGCCTCCGGCTCGTTCCAGACCTCCCACCATTCGATCTTACCCGCGAAGTGCGCGACTAGGGCTTTCACATAGGCGCACCAGGCATCGGTCTGCTCGTCGTTCTGGTTCGGGGGACATCCGACCGCGCCGAAGCGCTTTGCCGCCTCCTCGTCGTACAGCTTGTTGCCGTAGCAGAGATTTACCCACGGCACCAGCCCGCGCCGGAGCAGATTATCCACGATGTCATCGAGCCACTCGAAGTGATATACCCCCTTTTCGGTCTCGGTACGCTGCCAGCCGGACTGGATGCGCACCCACTTGACGCCAAGCTCAGCCACCTTGTCGTAGGCCTTCTCCGGATCGAATACCGCCCGGTCGAGTTTCTCGAACCCGATGCCCAGCCGGGAAAAATCCACCTCCGACGCCGACACCGGTCTGACCTTGCCGATCTTTTTCAGCCAC
>Ga0310696_10001638_pt1 | contig 31898 bp, 15 predicted proteins | sample AusTroGonzalo_MG_4_FD_203885 | JGI IMG/M metagenome (GOLD analysis project Ga0310696, IMG submission 203885) | Bovine rumen microbial communities from tropical cattle in Woodstock, Queensland, Australia - Gonzalo_02 (v2) (version 2) | ecosystem: Host-associated > Mammals > Digestive system >... | reverse complement strand
TGATAACAACGGTGAACGATGCGGTGTGGGGCTACGTGCTCATCTTCGCGTTGGTGGGATGTGGCCTGTGGTTTACAATTAAGACACGCTTCGTCCAGTTCCGTATGGTGGGTGAGATGTTCAGGCTGTTGACGGATTCGGCTTTCGACACCGTGGAAGAACAAGTGCAGGGACAACGGGAAAGATACAAGAGGAAGCGTATTTCGTCGTTTCAGGCCTTTGCCGTCTCTGTGGCCACCCGTGTGGGAACGGGCAATCTGGCTGGTGTAGCTTCTGCCATTGCCGTCGGAGGTCCTGGCGCCGTGTTCTGGATGTGGGTCATCGCCTTGATCGGCTCGGCAACGGCTTTCGTGGAATCTACATTAGCGCAGTTGTTCAAGCAGAAGCACAAGGATTCGTTTATCGGTGGTCCTGCCTACTATATCCAGCGAGGCCTGCATCAGCGTTGGATGGCCGTTACGTTTGCCGTGCTGATTACTTGTCAGTTCGGCCTGTCTAACAACTCCATTCAGGCGAATACTATCTGTGGTGCCATGCAGGAGGCTTTTGGCTGGTCGCCCCTATGGGTGGGAATGGCTTTGGCGGCCTTGGGACTTATCATCGTCTTTGGCGGCATCCAGCGTATTGCCTTTGTCTGTGCCATTCTGGTGCCTTTAATGGCTTTTGGCTACATGGTGTTGGCTATCGTGGTCATCGTCATGAACATTGGGTTGATTCCTCACGTCTTCAAATTGATCATGCTTGATGCGTTTGGTGTCGAGAAAGTTGTTGGAGGCACCATCGGAGCAACAATCATGTATGGCGTGAAGCGAGGACTCTTCTCGAACGAGGCAGGCGAGGGTAGTGCACCTAACGTGGCGGCAACGGCAGCCGTATCGCATCCCGTCAAACAGGGTTTGATTCAGGCGCTTGGTGTCTTTACTGATACCTTGTTGGTTTGTTCGTGTACTGCCTTCATCATCCTGATTAGCGGTCTCTATCAAGTGCCGGAACTCAACGGTATTGCGTTGACGCAGTCTGCCTTGCAGTCGGAAGTGGGCTCGGCAGGTCCTGTCTTCATAGCCCTCGCCATCTTTATGTTCGCCTTTTCTAGTATCATCGGCAACTATTATTATGGTGAGGCCAATATTCGTTTCATCACGCCAAATACCAAGGTGATGACAGCCTATCGCATCTGTTCGGCAGGTGTGATGGTGATGTTTGGTGCCTTAGCTAGTTTTGAACTTGTCTGGAATATCGTCGATTTCTTTATGGCCTTCCTGACGGCTTGCAACCTGATAGCCATCGTGCTCTTGGGACGTTACGCTTTCCGTCTGCTTGACGACTATCGCCAGCAGAAGCGCCAGGGTATTAAGGAACCTACGTTCCACCGCAGTCAGTTGCCAGAGTTGGAAAGTGAGTTGGAGTGCTGGGAATAGTTTTTGAAATATCAGGATAAAGGAATGAAGAATTATATTAAGTTATCGCCCTATGATTATTGGAAAAAGAATATTACTTACCTTAGGCGTGTTGCTGACGATGATGGCAACACCGGCTTTTGCCCAAGATGACCAGATTGTCGATATCACCGACAAGTTCACTTATTGCTGGGGCAGCACAGAAAGTGTGACCCACAATGACGATGGTACCCTGACTTATAAGAGCAAGGAATGGGGCGGTATGGCTTATTGGGTAGGAAATCAAGACTGGTCGGACTATGGTCAGATGGTATTTGAACTGACGGAACCAGCGCCTTGTGCCGTCCAGCCTTTGGTGCTTTATCCGGACGATATGCCCTCCGATGCCCACTATATGCAGGCTGGTACGACGAATGCCTATGTTGACCTGTCGCTGGATAAACGTAAGAAGGTATCGCAGGTGGCCCTCCAGACAGCCGAGGCAGTAACCATTGTCATCAAGCGCGTCTATTTGGTGAAAGAACAACTGCCGGATTATGGTGAGCAGAAAGGCCAGCTGAAGATTAGCGAGCTGATGCAGTCGAACATAGACTGTCTGATGGACGACCTGAACGACTTCCCCGATTCGTGGGTGGAGCTGTATAATAGCGGCACTACACCTGTTAGCCTTGGCAAATACAAGCTCGGTCTGACGAGTGATGCCTCTACAGCCTGGCAACTGCCAGTCATGAAGATTGATGCCGGGCAATATGCCGTCGTCTATTGTGATAAAGTCGGGCAGAAACTGCACACCGACTTCCGATTAGATTCGGGCAAGGGTGGCAGCGTCTATCTGTTCTTCAATGGTGAGGTGGACGACAAGTGCGAGAACATTGAGAAGCAACCAGCGCCGAACATCTCTTTGGGCGTGAAGAGCGAAACGGACAATACGTGGGGCTACCAGTATCAGCCTACACCTGGAGCCGCCAACTGCGGAACGCTCTGCCCCAAGAAAAATATCGTGGATGAGCCTGTGTTTAGCGAAAAGGGTAGGGTGCTGACTTCAGGTGCCAGACTTCGCCTGCAACTGTCACTACCTGATGGTTCTCCTGAGGGTACAGTGGTGCGCTACACTACTGACGGCAGCGAACCGACATCCAATAGTACAGCCTATACGTCGCCCATCACCATCAGCAAGACCACAACAATACGCGCCAAGGCTTTCTGCGATGGCTATCTCTCGCCACGCAGCACGACGCAGTCATACATCTTCTTAGGACGTGAGATGACGTTGCCCATCATTTCTCTGGTTACTGACCAACGCTATTGGGACGATGCAGAAATCGGTATTCTGACCAACAATGGTAACGGTAAGCGGAACGACTGGCGCCGGCCCGTTAACATCGAATACTTTGAGACCGCTCAAAGCGACAGCAAACTCAACCAGCTTGGCGAGACCCGCGTACATGGTGGTGTCTCGCGTGATGCCAAGCTGAAGTCGCTGGTCATCTATGCCAACAAACGCTTTGGTGAGAAACGTTTCAGCTATGAGTTTTTTCCTGACCAGCGACCGGGAGATACCGAATTCAAGTCATTGGTGCTACGTAATGCCGGCAACGACTTCGACTACCTGTATATGCGTGATGCTGTCATCCAGCGCAGCATGGGTCAGCATGCCGACCTTGACTGGCAGGCCTGGCGACCAACCATCGTCTATGAGAACGGCATCTACATGGGCATGCTCAACATTCGCGAACGCTCCAACGAGGATAATATCTACACCCACTATGACAAGTTGGAGGACATAGACATGATTGAGAACTGGAACGAGCTGAAAGAAGGCGACTGGGAGCACTACAACCGCTTCAAGGCTTTCTATCAGGAGCAGGGTCACACGCTGGCAGAGTATGAGCAATGGGTGGATGTTACGGAGTTTATGAACCTGATGATTATGAACCTCTACTATAGCAACCGCGACTTCCCTGGCAACAATATCGTTGCATGGAGACCTCGCACCGAGGGTGGGCGCTGGCGTTTCGTTGCCAAAGATACCGACTTCGGATTGGGCCTCTATGGTCATTCCGCCAACTACAATACCATTGCCTGGCTCTATGACAACGACTACGATGCTAGTGCAAACTGGGCTAACGGCGCAAACGAGACGATGCTTTTCCGCCATATGATGGAGAATACCGAAATCTGCCGACAGTTTCTTGACCGCGTATCCGTCTATATGGGCGACTTCCTGAACGAGCGCGGCATTAGAGCCATTTGGGATCCGATGTACGAGATGATCAAGCAAGAGTATCCTTATCATAAGAAAGCAGTGAACGGCTGGATAAACTACGACCAAGAACTTCAGAATGCCCGCAAGTGGCTGGCTGAGCGTACGGACAATTTCTACCAGCAGATATCGCAGTTCTACGGTAGAGGAACGCCCACACCACTGACCGTCAACAAGGATGTGGAAACGGAAAAGCTCTCTGATGTGACCATCACTATGAACAAGATCAAGCTGAGCCAGCCTCTCTTCGACGGCAAGTTCTATCAAGGTCGCTGGGTATCGTTGAGTGCAGAGGGTGGCCAACAGCCAGTGAAGGGCTGGAAACTGATTCAGAAAAACAGCGATGGCACGACGACGGAGCAGGAAATCGACGGTGCGGAGTATGGTTTTACCATGCCTTCCTGTCAGTCACTCGCCATCAATGCCCTGTTCGAAACCTCCGGCATCAGCGACGCCACGCTTCTAAATGAGAATCAACAAATAACAGATAATAATTGGTACACCCTTGATGGACGCCGGCTAAACGGCCGTCCGCAGCAACACGGCATCTACATTCATGGTGGTAGAAAATGGAAAGGGGACGCATCAAAATGAACTTTTGACGCGTCCCCACTGAAAGGTTAATAAAAGATTCGGATGTTTTCTTATTCTACGATACAGAAGATGTTGTCAGAGGTTCTGCGTGTGGGATAGAGCTTGATGGTTGAACCCACAACGCTCAGGTTGGCACCGTTGGCCTTGAGGTTGTCAGGTGTTTCACCGAGGTTGATGTCCCAACCGTTGTTAGCCGTAAACTTCCAACCATTGGAAGTGACACCGGCTCCCGTAATCTCCCAGCAGTAGTCGGTGGCATTCCACGTCATCTGCTGTTCGTCGTCGCCAGGATTCCAGCCATTGAAATCGCCGACAAGATTCATGTTGTTAATCTTTACGGCATCAAGCGTCATAGTACCCATATTGAGTGTGACGTAGTAGACGCCCTCGCCGGCTGCTGCCTTGATGTTGTCACCACCGTCGGCAAAGTCGCCTGTGATGCCTCCAGTGAACGAACCGCTATTCAACTGGGAATCCCAGTCGCCAGGCACTTTCTGGAATTTGAACTCATTACCCCAGCCATTAGGATCGGCGCAATAGAGGTAGCCAGTATAAATGCCGCTCTCGTCAGTTAGTGCCAGTTTCTGCTCGGCGTTTGCCCAGCCATCGGTAGCACCGATGAAATAGATGAACGGTTCGAAATTGAGCGGAGTAATCTCATAGGTCTTGGCCAGCACATTGATAGAGAAGCGATAGAACTTAGCAGTACCGTCTACATGGAAGGTGTTTTCTGCTCCCATGACAGAGCGGCGCTCGTAAGAGCCACTGTTGCCCTGCTCGCCCACATAGCCGTAGAGCTGGTTCCAGTCACCACTATCGGTAGCGTCGAGGGCCTCAGCCTCACCAAAGGCAAACCACAACTCACTGCCGCCCGTGAGGACATAGGTGAAGACGGGATCTTCGAAGACGTCACGGTCGCTGTGAGAGAACTTCTGACTCTTGTCGCTACTCCAACTGCCGTTACCACCAATGATGTAGTAAGCAGAAGCCACGTTGACTGCCTCTACCTGGAAGGTCTGGTCGAGCATGTTGATGGTGACGCGAATCTTCTTGGCACCTGCTGCAACCTTAAACGAGTTTTCGGCACCCATTTCCGAACGGCGGGCCAGTTTACCCTCCTTAGCCTCGTTGTCGCCGCCTACAATACCGAAGAGCTGGTTCCAGTCATCGTTGGCAATAGCGTCGCAAGCCAGGTCGTCGCCAATGGCAAACCAGGTGTCGCCGGATTCAGCAGCGTCGAAGACAACAGTAAATACAGGATCCTCATAGACATCCTTGTCGCTATGACTGAACTTAATGCTGCGGTCGATAGCTGAAGACCTCCAGTCGTTAGGACCACCCACAATGTAGTAAGCAGAAGCAATGACGGGAACGTCGAGCGTTGCTTTCAGTGTAAATGGTGAACCGACTCTCCTGACCTTGACATCACCATCGGGCGTCGAGGCGTTGGCAACGGTGTATACCAGCACCGAAAGGGTGCGCTCAACGGGAGCCTTTCCAAACATGGTGGCAACGGCGCTGGCCAGTTCCGACGTCGACACATATCCGTCGGCATTAGCCATAAGGACGGGCGTGTCTTCTATTCCATCAGCCGACAATTCCACGGCATAGTCTTTCACCTGCCCCTCTGTAAGGTTGGTGGTAAACAACTGGATGCTTTCACTGGTCTCTTTGGCAAAATCGATAGAGCTTCTGGTAGGCTCTACCATCATGGCCAGAGTCTGTGTAGGCTCATTACCGGTATTGCTCTGAGGCGACTTCCAGTCGGTATAGTCCTCGGTGCAGGACATTAATCCTGCAACCAAGGCAAAACCTGAAATTAATATCTTTTTCATAACTTTCGTTTTTTCAATTATCAATCATCAATTCTTTGCAATGATACTGAACTCACCAGTGATGTCGTTGAACATGATAACCCATGTACCTTCAGGCACACCAATGTTCTTGCCACCATTGGTTCCTTTACCACAGACATTCACTTCGCCATCGGCAGAACCATAGCCCCAGTTGATATCCCACGAACCGGCAATCTTGAACTTGATCTGCTCTACATTACCTTCGTCGACAGTCAGGGTGTAGCACCAAACGTGGTTCTCGCCACTCTTGTTAACTGAAAGCATATCCGTATCAGCCCAGTCATTAAAGCTACCCGTGATGCAAATCATATCGTAGACGGCAGGATTAATCTCCTGTGGAACAATGGTACACTCGTTAGTGGCAGTATTCACCGTCACCAGGTAGTAACCCTCCGGCTCACACCAGATGTTTCCAGCGTCACCAGCACCATCACGATAGACGGCAGTATTAGCAGAGCCACCGCTCATGAATCCGTAATCCCAGTTGAAGTCTTCTGGCTGAATCTTCCAACCGTCGGTGTTAAAGTAGTTCAGATAGCTGATTTCGCCTGCGCCGGTCTTCTTGTCATAGATGAATCCAGGCTTGAGGAACAACGGGAAGCTGCTTTCGCCAGGCTTGTTGCTCCAGGCACCGTCACCGAAGTTGTTACCTACCAGATACCACATGATAGGTGCAGCATCCTTCAGCTCGATATAGTACGGATTGGTGCTGATGGTAATCGTGTTGGAGTTGATGGCCTTCAACTTCATGCCGCTTTCGAGGACGTAAGCACAGATACGGACATAGACGGGCTGAACTTCAGGAACATCCTTCTCCGACCATTTGGCAATCTTAACCATAGCTTTGTCCAGATCCTCCGTCAGCAAACGATAGGTGCATAACTGGGTTGTACGGTCGATGATGGCATAGTCAGCCACTGTGCTACCCGACTCGTCAGCCTCTGCCTCTGCGGTAGACACGGTGAAAGAATTGCTGTTCGACACCTGAATCTCATACGTCGCATTGATAGGGGCATTATCTGCCGTGAACTTTGGCTGCGACCATGTCAGCAGCAAATCGCTGGTGAAATACAGGTCGACAGTCTCGTTGATATATGCAGGAGTGTTCAGCGTAAACTCCGTTGGCTGAATAAGCGTAGGATTGGAGTCGTTGTCATCCTTGCATGATGTAAATAAGCTGGCAGTGCATAGTAGCAGTGCGCCAAGCAATAATTTGTTCTTCATATTACGCTTTCTTAAATTGCTGTTAGTGTTACAATGTTATTCTGCTTCGTAGTAACCGTCAATCTGTATGAGGTTGCTATTGGCAAGAATCTCAGACGAAGGCAATGGGTAGACGTTGCGGGTCTTATCGAACTGACCACCGTTGAGGAATCCACCTTTATAATCCCAGAGATAAGTGGCTTGTATGCCACCAAACTGATTGTTGCGGATGAGGTCGGTACGACGAACACCCTCAAAGTACATCTCACGGGCACGTTCATCAAGAATGTCCTGAAGACTGTAATCACTCTTGGTGACGGCATGAGCACGGTTGCGAAGTGCGTCAATGTACTTCTTGGCAAGGTCTGCCTTTCCTGCATGTAGGCCAGCTTCAGCAGCATTCAGATATGCCTCGGCTACGCGGAAGAGGAAGAAGTCGATGTCGACATCATAAGAATCGTGGGGAGTTCCGCCAGTGGAATAGTTATTATTCCATTTGGTGGTGACAAGGCCCTGATAGAAACTTGAATTGTCGCCTAACTCCACGGTACGCTTGTCAGAGTCAGTACCCTTGCCCCAGAACAAGGCACGGTCGTCAATGCCCATGGCACGAATTTCCTGAGTGGTCTTGTCCAGGAAGGTCTTAGCATTGCTGACGAACTTCTCTATCAGCTGTGGACGGCAACGCATGCCCGACCAGTTGTTGGCGGTAGTACCTGCGTCCAAGCCTGTGACCGTTGCCATAGCGTTGTTCCACATAGCGGCAACGAAGAACAATGAGCCACCCCAGCCCTTGGTAGTCTTGCCATCCTGTAATAGTGGCAAGATAGCCTCACAGCTGGCACCATTGGAACCATTGTCACCCATAAACAGCAGGTCATAGGGCTGATAGCCATTGCCTTTGGCAGCAGAAGACATCTTGTCTGCGGTAAACAGAGCATAGTCAGAGTTGATGACACGCTCGGCATACTGTAAAGCCTGCTCCCAGTAAGGATTGTTCTGACCGTCGTTATTCAGATAAGTTCCTGCGTTCAGGTAGAGACGGCTCAGCAACAGCCAGACAGAAGCCTTGTCGGCACGGCCATAGTTTGCATCGGCATCTGTTTTGGCGTGGGCATCAAGCAAATCGGCTTCGGCAGTTTCCAATTCCGTTTTCACCCAGTTGAAGAGGAACTCACGACCCAATGTCAGCAGTTCTGCACGGCTGTATGCTTTCGAAGCATCGTAATTTGCGTTGTAGGTATGAGCCTGCTTAGGACTCTCAGATGAGATGTCTGTTGTGAATGGGGGATCACCAAAGAAATCAAGCATCAGGAAGTAATTATAGGCTCGGATAAAGCGTACTTCTGCCAGACGAGTCTTGTCTGCCTGTGCCTCAGAGAGTCCGAGATAGTGGTTGCAGAAAGCGATATTGTTTTCCAAGCGGTAGTACAGGAAGCGTAGCGTGGCGGTGCCAGGCATACACTGATTAAAGCCAATATCAACAATACCACCATCACTCCACCAGCAGATTCCCTCGTCGGTGGGGAGTACATTGAAATTGTAGACATTACGCAGAAGGGTTGATTTACCGGCATCATCTATCTGAAAGTCTGCTGAGCCGTCGTTGCCTTCCATAAGAAGTCCTGCATAGCACTTACTGTAAAGTGCAATGATGTCTACTTGAGACTGAGCATTGGGGTCGATATTCCCTTTGTCAAGGTCTTTCATGCAGGATGTCAGTGCAGGCAGGAGCAATGCTGCTGCAATGAATATTTGGAATTTCTTGAGTTTCATATTTCTAATCCTTTTTTATCTGTTGTTTTAGAAAGTCAGGTTAAGTCCCACCAGGTAGGTACGACTACGAGGATACACACTACCTTCCAAACCACTAACCTGCTCAGGATCGAGTCCTTTATACTTGGTAATGGTAAAGACATTCGTGCATGATGCATAGAGACGTCCTGTCAGACGATCGTCAAACGAAGTGAAGTTCCAGCCCAAAGTAATGTTGTCACATTTCAGGAAAGAACCGTTCTGAACGAAGTAATCAGAGAGGGGATAATTGTAGGAAGTCCAACCAAGATTGACGAAATCCAAGGTGCTGTTCTCATAATATCCTTTTGAGTTGTACAGCACTGCAGAGTTGGCCTTACCACTCTCAATGGCATTATAAAGATAGTTGCCGAAACTGGCACGGAAATTAGTGCCGAGATCCCAGTCCTTATAGGATACTTTAAAACTGAATCCACCTGTCCAGGGAGCAGTGATGCTCTTGTAGAAATAGCGGTCGCCCTCGTCGATAACACCATCGGCATTACGGTCAACATAGCAGCCCTGGATAGGACGACCTGTCTCGTCGTAAACCTGCTGGTAAACCCAGAAGGAGTTGGCAGGCTGACCGACTTTATGGTAAGTGATAACCTGATCGGTACCAACCTTCATACCTGCTTCTATCATGTCGCGTCCGCCATAAAGCTCGGTAATCTTGTTCTTGTTGTAGGCAGCATTGATTCCTAACTCTACATACCAGTCATTAGTCTGTACAGGTTTGCCCAAAAGTGAGATTTCAACACCGGTATTCTTCAGCGAACCAGCATTCAGCATCACTGCATTGTCGAAGTTCATACCTGCAGGAATGGTTGGTGTGCAGAGCAAGTCAGTGGTCTTGCGCAAGTAAGCATCAACATTCATAATCAGACGTTGGTTGAACATACCGAAATCAAGACCAATGTTGTACGTCGTTGTTGTTTCCCAAGTCAGGTCGTTGTTATATACCTGAGGCTTGTAGAGAGTACCAGGGTTGTCAGGACCTATAGGATACAGATGGTCATTGGTTCTGCTGACCATATAGGTAGGAGTATAATATTCCTTTCCTGTATCCTGCTGACCAGTCTTACCCCAGCCGAGGCGGAGTTTCAGATCGCTGATGGAATTAGCATTGCGGAGGAAAGGCTCATCGTTGATGCGCCATGCAAAGGCAGCAGAGGGGAAGAAACCCCAGCGGTGACCATCGGCAAAACGGCTTGAACCGTCGTAACGGGCAGTAAAGGTAAAGAGGTAACGGTCGAGCAATGTGTAGTTGGCGCGTCCGTACCAGCTGACGAGAACGGTCTGTCCCTTCCACTGGTCTTCCGATGAACTCTTCAGTGTTCCAGCCAGAGGTGCACCATTATCGTCAGTGCCCTGATTGGTAAGGGGATAGAAGCTCTTATACCAGCTATCGCCCCAATACTTCATGCGGCTGTACTCATAACCAGCCATGATATCAAAATGATGATCCTTATTGAAGTCTTTATAGTACTGAGCATAGGCCGTAGCGACCAAATTGTACTTCTTCTCCGTATTCTCACCATTATTGCCGTAATAGAAGGCATAGGTAGAATAGCGGCTGTCGTTGGTGTATTCGCCACCGGTGGAGTAATCGCCTGCAAGATTCATGTGAAGGCGGAGGTCTTCAAAACCATGAATCTTATAGTCAACCTCAAAATTGCCAATCAGTACGTTGGCACTCTTCTTGAGATTGTAATTACTGATTTTTTCCACAGGGTTGGTGGGGGAGTCTGCGTTACGATCCCATGGGAATGTGGGGTCATAGGCTGTTGTAGGCGTTATCCACTGCCAAAAACCACCCCAGTTCTTATATTGGTCTTCATGACTGTATACTGGTCGGGTAGGATCCATGGAAATGGCAGCGCCAATAGCACCTTGACCACCAGGCCTTGTCCTTGAATATGCATATTTTGCATTGATGTTCAAGTTCAGGTGGTCGTCAAGCAAAGAGGGATTCAGCGTGACACTGGCAGTGAAGCGTCTGTAATTGGAACCACGCAAAACACCTTCTTGGTCAGTATAGCCCACACTTGCACGATAAGGCATAGCCCATGCCTGATTGCCTAAGCCACCCATCAGGCTGACGTTGTGATCGTAACTGACACCGTTGTGATAAATCTCGTCCTGCCAGTCGGTGTCGGCGTTGCCTAAGCCTGAATACTCGGCAGAGTTCTCGCCATACTTGTTCTTCATGTAGTTTCTGTACTCGCTGGCATTCATGACGTCGAGTTTCTTGGCTACAGTGCTGAGAGAGATAGTACCATTATAGGAAATCTTTGGAGGCTGATTGCGACGGCCCTTCTTGGTGGTAATGATAATAACACCATTAGAACCACGGCTACCATAAATGGCTGTAGCAGAAGCATCCTTCAGAACGGTAAAGCTCTCAATATCGTTAGGATTTACCAACGAAAGAGGATTGTTCATGCCTTTGGTACTATTGTTATCCATAGGCATGCCGTCAATAACAATCAAGGGGTCATTGCTGGCGTTCAACGAAGCACCACCACGAATACGGATCTGGGCTCCTCCACCAGGTTCACCGTTAGATGTGTTGACATTGACACCGGCAATCTTACCTTGAATCATGTCTTGGGCGGTCACCTGCAAACCGTGGTTCTTTTCGTCTGGCTTCATGGCCGTTACGGCACCTGTAAGATCATTCTTACGGGCAACACCATAACCAATGACCACCACCTCGTTCAGCAATGCAGCATCGTCTTGCAATGTGATTTCTACGTTGGGGGCAGCCTTGATGGTTGCTGTCTGATAACCGATGTAGCTGACGGTGATGTCAGCGCCCTGATTGGCTTTCAAGGTGAAGTTACCATCGAAGTCTGTAATGGTAGCAATCTGTGTGTTCGCTACACGTACGGTGGCTCCAATGATGGGTTCACCCACAGCATCTTTAACATGGCCTTTGACTTCAATTTGTGCAAAGGCTCCTACCGATAGGAACAGTCCTAATGCGAGGACGAGCAACCTAAACGGAATCTTAATGTTTACCTGCTTCATCATTTCATTTTTAAAGATTAGTATACTATTTTGGTTCACAATAAACAGTAGAAATTGATTTAAATCAAGCGCAAAGGTAAGAATTATTTCAGTTCGTTGATACTTTTTTTAAAATAAAAACGTTATATAGAAAGTGCAAACGTTTGCATTGAAGTTTATTAATAAATAGATAAGGTAAAAGTTCAACGAATGAAACTTTTCGATAACTTTGCACGCAGAAGCGTGCTAAAAGACATAAAGTACTGAAAACCTGATGAAAGAAAAGACGCCATTGACAATGAAGGACATTGCCCGCGAGTTTGGCATCAGCGTGGCTACAGTGTCTCGTGCATTGAAGGATTCACCCCGTATATCGGCAGAACGCCGGGCGGCCATCCAGCAATATGCACGGGAACATGATTTTACGCCAAATGTCATTGCTGAGTCGTTGCGTTTCTCACGGGTACAGCCCATTAAAGTCATTGGGGTAATCATCCCGGAGTTTACCCATTTCTATTTCATGTCTGTCCTGTCGGGCATTGAGGAGGAGGCCTCGGCTCGTGGCTATCGCATCATGGTGGCCCAGAGCGATGAGAAATATGAGCGTGAGGTGCGCATCTGCCAGTCGTTCTATGAGAATAAGGTGTGTGGCATCATTGTATCGCAGGCCAAGGATACCCAGAAGTACGACCACTTTCAGCGGCTGATGGATGCTGGGGTTCCGCTGGTGTTCTACGATAGGATATGTACGGGCGTAAATGCGAGCCGAGTCGTGGTCGACGACTACATGGGTGCTTTCAATGCTGTGACTCATCTGATAGAGACTGGTTGCAAGCGCATAGCCTTCTACGGTTCGTCTCCTACGTTGGAGATTTCAAAAAACCGCTTTAATGGCTATAAGGATGCTTTGCTGAAGCATGGTATGGAGTTTGACGAGAGCATTACCCGTATCTGCGACAATCGTGCTGATGCGGAGGCCATTACGCCAGAACTGTTACAACAGGAACGTCGACCCGACGGATTCTTTGCCGTCAACGACGATACGGCGATAGGTATCTTGTACACGTCCAAACGTATGGGGTTAAAGGTGCCGCGCGACGTTTCTATCTGCGGTTTTACCAACGGTCAGCGTGCCGTGGCCTGCGATCCTATGCTGACTACCGTTGAACAACGGGGTATCAAAGTAGGCGAAGAGGCTGCTGACATTCTAATTGGTCATGTAGAGGGAGTCATCCCGCTGGAAAAAGTCGAGCGCCGCATCGTGCGTACGCGACTGATTATCAGAGGAACGACAAGGTGAAGAAGTTAGAGGAGTTAGGAGAAGATAGAAGAAGTTAAAGAAGATAACGATATGAAACAAAAACCTAATTTACCGTTTTGGAGTCTCTGGAACCTGAGTTTCGGATTCTTTGGTGTTCAGATTGCATACGCCTTGCAGTCTGCTAACATCTCCCGTATTTTTGCGACGTTGGGCGCTGACCCGCACAACTTGAGCTATTTCTGGATACTGCCCCCGTTGATGGGCATCTTGGTACAGCCTATCGTGGGTACGTTGAGCGACAAGACTTGGACACGCTTCGGACGTCGTATACCTTATTTATTTATAGGAGCTACGGTTGCCGTGTTGGTAATGTGTCTGTTGCCCAATGCTGGCTCGTTAGGTCTGACGGTAGGTGCCGCTATGCTATTCGGACTGGTAGCCCTGATGTTCCTTGATACGAGCATCAATATGGCCATGCAGCCGTTTAAGATGCTGGTAGGCGATATGGTCAATGAAGAACAGAAAGCCAAGGCCTACTCTATCCAGTCGTTCCTCTGCAATGCCGGTTCTGTGGCAGGCTACTTGTTCCCATTTATCTTTACCTTTATCGGTATCAGCAATGTGGCAGAAAAAGGTGTGGTTCCCGACAGTGTTATTTGGTCTTTCTATATCGGTGCAGCGATTCTGATTGGCTGTGTGGTTTATACCACGTCGAAAGTTAAGGAGTGGAATCCCAAGGAGTATAACGAATACAATCCTGTGTCAGAGGAAAAAGAGGAGAGTGCGAACTGGATAACGCTCCTGAAGAATGCTCCTTCTACCTTCTGGAAGGTAGGACTCGTGCAGTTCTTCTGCTGGGCTGCATTCCTGTATATGTGGAACTACACGACAGGTGCCATTGCTGAGACCGTATGGAACACGACCGATCCTGCCAGCGAGGACTTCCAGGCGGCAGGCAATTGGGTGGGCGTGCTCTTTGCCGTACAGGCTGTGGGTTCTGTCATTTGGGCGACTCTGCTGCCTCAGTTTAAGAATACGAAGGTAGCATACGCGGTAAGCCTCCTACTGGGTGCAGTTGGTTTTGCAATGGTACCGTTCCTACACGACCAGTATCTGCAGTTCATTCCGTTCCTGCTCATTGGCTGTGCGTGGGCTGCTATGCTGGCTATGCCGTTTACGTTTGTTACAAATGCCCTTCAGGGTTATGGTCACATGGGAGCCTATCTGGGCTTGTTCAACGGAACCATCTGTATTCCGCAGATTGTAGCTGCCCTCTGTGGTGGTGTTGTCCTCTCGCTGATAGGCAGTCATCAGTCGTCTATGATGCTGGTGGCAGCAGTCCTGTTGGTAGTGGGTGGAGCCTGCGTGACAGTGATTAAAGATCATAAAGTGCAATCGGTTGCATAAAGTAATTCAACATAGTTAACAATTAAAGATAATACGCTTATGAAAATCTTATTTAATGTAGAATACTACACCACTTTTGGCGAATGCTTGGTGTTAAATATTTTGCCGGAGAAAGAAGGTGGTAAAGTGTCTCAGCACAAGATGACGACGCTCGATGGTGAGCACTGGTTTGTAGAGATTAGAAAAGAGACAAAGCCAGGCACGTTTATAGACTATTATTATAGCCTGGTGCGAGGCGAGGAAGAAGCCCGCCATGAGTGGCAGGCCGAACCCCATCGTTTGGAGTTTGCTGCTACAAGGGCTACCCGTTATGTGGTTTATGACCACTGGATTGATATACCTGAGGATGCGTACATGTATAGCTCTGCCTTTACGGAGTGTATCACGGCTCGCAAGCGTGCGCTCAGCACAAAGTCAGAATATCAGTGTACTGTCCGTCTGAAGGTTCGCGCGTCACAGTTGAGAATGAACGAAAAGTTGGCCATTGTGGGAGAACCGGAATTGTTAGGTGCCTGGGATGTCTCAAAGGCTATCGTCATGGACGAGCATGAATATAACGAATGGGCAGTTTCGCTGGATGCCTCTTTGTTCCCTGCTGGTCTTTTTGAGTTTAAGTTTATTATCATTGGCAGTGAGACTGAATCTCCGTTGTGGGAAGAGGGTGCTAACCGATCTATTGACGTTTTGGAGATGAAAGCCAACGAAGTGGTGGTCTACGAATTGTCACAGGCCCATTTCCCCATTTATCCGTGGAGGGGGGCAGGTACGGTAGTGCCTATCTTCTCTTTGCGTAGTGAGGGCTCTTTTGGTGTAGGCGATTTTGGCGATCTGAAGCTAATGATTGACTGGGTGTCGAAGACAGAGCAGCGTTTCTTGCAGGTGTTGCCCATCAATGACACCAATATCACTCATACTTGGCAGGACAGCTATCCCTATAACTCTATCAGCATCTATGCCCTGCATCCTCAATATACCGACTTCAGGCAGTTGCCTGAGATAAAAGACAAGGAGAAGAAAGAAAAGTTCGAGGCTCTGCGTCAAGAGTTGAATGCCCTGCCTCAGATTGACTACGAGCAGATGTTTACTGCCAAGATGGACTATCTGCACGAGTTGTTTGCACAGGAATGGGCTACGGTAAAACGCCGTGCTTCTTACAAGGAGTTCTTTGAAGAAAACAAAGAGTGGCTCGCACCTTATGCTGAGTTCTGCTACTATCGTGACCTATATGGCACAGCGAAATTCTCCGAATGGCCTAAGCCGCTGGCAAAGCCAGATAAGAGGATAACCGATTTTTGGTGTTATGTCCAGTATAACCTTGATCAACAGATGCGTACTGCACACGATTATGCCCGCAAGCACCGTGTTGTCCTCAAAGGTGATATCCCCATCGGTATTAGCCGTGATGGTGTTGAGGCTTGGGTGGAACCAAAATACTTCAACCTCAACGGACAGGCCGGTGCGCCGCCTGATCCATTCTCGGCCGATGGCCAGAATTGGGGATTCCCCACCTATAATTGGGATGAGATGCTGAAGGACGGCTGTTCGTGGTGGGTACGCCGCTTTCGCAAGATGGCACAGTATTTTGATGCTTATCGTATTGATCACGTACTGGGCTTCTTCCGTATCTGGGAAATTCCCGTTCCTGAGAAATCCGGTCTTGAGGGACAGTTCGCTCCTGCACTGGGTTTGAGCCGTGAGGAGATAGAGAGTTATGGTATTATAGGACACGAGGACCTCTTCCTCGTTGACCACAAGCGCAAGGACCGTTGGCATCCACGCATCGCCGTGCAGTACCAGGCTCCCTATGAAAAACTCGATGAAGGTGAGAAGTATAACTTCAACCGCCTGTACAACGACTATTTCTATCGTCGCAATAACCAGTTCTGGTATCAAGAGGCCATGAAGAAACTGCCGCGTCTGACACAGGCAACCCGTATGCTTTGTTGTGCCGAGGACCTCGGTATGGTACCTGACTGTGTGCCTTGGGTAATGAATGAGCTGCGCATCCTCTCGCTCGAAATTCAAACGATGCCGAAAGACTCCAACATTCGTTTTGGCAAGCTGTCGCATAACCCCTACCGCTCGGTATGTACTTTCTCCACTCACGACATGCCGACGCTGCGCCAGTGGTGGGATGAGGACAATGAGCAGACACAGGCTTACTATAATGGCCCATTGCGCCGTAGCGGTGATGCACCTCACCCACTGCCTGGTTGGTTGGCAAAGGACATCTTAAGTCGTCAGCTTACCTCGCCCTCCATGCTGTGTCTGTTGTCACTGCAGGACTGGCTGTCTATTGACGAACGTCTGCGTCTGCCGGACCAGAATGCCGAGCGTATCAATATCCCTGCAAATCCCCGCCACTATTGGCGCTATCGTATGCACCTCACTATCGAACAGCTAATGAAGGAGGATGACTTTAACGAGGATATCAAGACATTAATCATTCAAAGTGGAAGAAAATAACGATTCAAGATGAAACACAAAAACTTATTCCTGGCAATGCTGCTATTGCCACTAACGGCAATGGCCACTGAGGTGAAATCGCCGAACGGCAACATCGTCCTGAATTTCACCATCGAGGACGGACGTCCTACTTATACCTTATCTTATAAGGGAAAGGACGTGGTGCGTCCTTCTCATCTGGGCTTGGAACTGGCGAAGGACAAACATGCTTCCATGGGACTGAACGAACGTGATCTGATGGATGGCTTTACTCTTGTCAAGGAGGAGACCTCCACCTTTGATGAGACCTGGCAGCCAGTCTGGGGCGAAACCCGCGACATCCGCAACCATTATGTCGAGTATGTTGCTGTGCTACAGCAACAATGGCGCTCTGCCCCCCCTAAAGCTGTTTCCGGCATGCAACTGCAGCCCCGCCTCCATCGTCGCGAGATACTTATCCGTTTCCGTGTCTACGACGACGGCATCGGATTCCGTTATGAGTTCCCGCAACAGCCGGACTTGAACTATTTCCTCATCAAGGACGAGCGTACGGAGTTTGCGATGGCTGGCGACCATACTGCTTGGTGGCTGCCTGGCGACTACGACACGCAAGAGCAGGAAACACAGGAGACCAAACTCTCTGAAATCCGTAGTCGTATGCAGGAGGCTGTCAACTGGGGTAACTCCTCTGTTGCCGTTTTCTCCATGACAGGTGTCCAGACCTCCCTGCAGATGAAGTCGCAGGCCATGGATATTGACGGTGAAAGACGCAGTCTTTACATCAATATCCACGAAGCAGCGTGTGCCGACTATGCTACGATGCATCTGGAACTGGTCGATGCCGAAACTACGGAGCTGACGACGAAGCTCATGGGTGGCAGCAATGCCTATACGCCCGCACCTTCCACTATCCCCGGCGGTTCTTCCGCTGGATCCTACCCCCTGCCGCAGCCATTTACCTTCGTCAGCCACCTGACCCCTGACGCTACAGGTTTGAAGGGTGCTATGCAGACGCCTTGCGAGACGCCTTGGCGCACCATCATCGTTTCTGACGATGCCCGCGACATGCTGTCAAGCAATCTCATCCTCAACCTCAACGAGCCCTGCAAGCTCGAGGACACCTCATGGATTCACCCCACGAAGTATTGTGGTGTCTGGTGGGAGATGATTGTCGGCAAGTCGTCATGGAACTATACCGATGAGTTCCCCAGCATCAAGCTTGACAACATCGATTGGACGAAGGTAAAGCCCAATGGCCGACATGCTGCCAACAACGAGAAGGTGAAGCGCTATATCGACTTTGCTGCCAAGAATGGTCTCGACCAAGTATTGGTAGAGGGCTGGAACGTCGGTTGGGAGGATTGGGCAAACATGTGGAAGCGCGACGTCTTTGACTTCCAGACACCCTATCCTGACTTCGACATCAAGATGCTCAACGAATATGCTCACTCCAAGGGTGTCAAACTATTGATGCACCACGAGACCAGCTCGTCCACACAGAACTACGAACGTCACATGGAGAAAGCCTTCCAGTTGATGAATAAGTACGGTTACGATGCCGTGAAGACAGGTTACGTAGGTGACATCATCCCTCGTGGCGACCACCACTACTCGCAGTCCATGAACAACCACTACCTCTACGTTGTCAAGGAGGCCGCCAAGCATCATATCATGGTTAATGCCCATGAGGCTACGCGTCCTACAGGTCTCTGCCGCACCTATCCTAACCTCGTTGGTAATGAGAGTGCGCGAGGTACTGAGTACGAAGCTTTTGGAGGCAGTCGTCCCGACCATACTTGCATCCTGCCGTTCACGCGTTTGCAGGGCGGTCCGATGGACTACACCCCAGGCATCTTCGTCACTCGTCTGAAGGAGTGGAGCGACAACACGTCTTGGGCGCGCATCACCATCGCTGGTTCGCTGGCACTTTACCTTACCATGTATTCGCCCCTGCAGATGGCTGCCGACCTGCCCGAGAATTACGAGAAGTTTGACGATGCCTTCCAGTTCATCCGCGACGTGGCCTGCGATTGGGATGAGAGCATCTATCTTGAGGCCGAGCCTGCCGACTACATCACTGTAGCCCGCAAGGCCAAAGGAACGGACAATTGGTTCATTGGCGGCAAGTGCGACGAGAATGGTCATAAGAGTGTCATCAAACTCGACTTCCTTGACAAGGGCAAGAAGTACGATTGCACCATCTATGCTGATGCCAAGGATGCCCACTACGAGACGAATCCCCAGGCTTATACCATCACCAAAAAGGTAGTAACTGCTAAGGACGTGTTGAAATTGACAGAAGCACCAGGTGGTGGATTCGCTGTATCGTTGATGGCTAAATAGTCGCTGATGCCAATAACAGGTGCCATACAGGCTCTCCAACAACAACGCCTCTTGCTCCAGCTGGAATACCAGACGGAGAAAGAGGCTTACCGCCAACAGACCGAGACCATCGGCATCGGGCGGAAGGTGAAGCGTGGTGATGCCTGGTGGCCGCTCCGCATTGGCAAGAGCTATTACAATTCGCTCAACCAATTGGCATTGGAGGTCTTTCGGACAACTGATACCGACATTGAGCATAACTTCGAATTCGGCCGTCCAGTGGTCTTCTTCTCTAGTGATTCTAGAGAATCTAGATTATCTAGAGATTCTAAAGAAACCACCATCCGCTATTTCCGCTTCACGGGCGTGGTGAGCTACGTCGATGGTGACCGCATGGTGGTGACGCTGTCCGATAATGCGCAGATCATCGACCTGCAGGGGGCGGACAATGTCGGCATACAACTGTCGTTCGACGAGACCAGCTATCGACTGATGTTGGAGGCACTCGACCGTGCCATCCGAGGCAAAGGCCGTTTGGGCTATCTGCGTGACCTCTTCTATTCAAAGAGTCCGAAACCGGAGACCTTTACGTTCCAGTCCATGCATTTCCACTATCTGAACGCGACACAGGAACAGGCTGTCAACGAGGTGCTCCGAGCCAAGGATGTATCCATCGTTCATGGACCTCCAGGAACAGGAAAGACGACAACCCTCGTCGAGGCCATCCGCGAAACGCTGATGCGCGAGAATCAGGTGCTGGTTTGTGCACAGAGCAATATGGCGGTCGATTGGATATCCGAAAAGCTGGTCGATCGTGGCATCAACGTCTTACGCATTGGTAACCCCACGCGTGTCAACGACAAGATGCTGTCGTTTACCTACGAGCGTCGTTTCGAAGCCCATCCCGACTATCCCCAGCTATGGGCTTTGCGTAAAGCTATCCGCGACCTGAAAAGCCACCGTTCTCGTCGAATTACCGACGGATATCACCAAAAGTTGGAAAGCCTGAAGAGCCGCGCTACGGAACTCGAAATCCGTATCAATAACGAACTCTTTGGCGAGGCTCGCGTCATTGCTTCTACACTGGTGGGTGCTGCCAACCGCCTGCTTGATGGTCAGAAGTTTGGCTCGCTGTTCATTGATGAGGCTGCCCAGGCTCTGGAGGCTGCTTGTTGGATACCCATGCGACGTGTCAGTCGTGTCGTGTTGGCTGGCGACCATTGTCAGTTGCCACCTACCGTCAAGAGTATTGCTGCCATGAAGGCGGGTTTGGGCAAAACGCTCATGGAACGCATTGTTGAGACGCATCCGGAGGCTGTTACCCTGCTGCGCATCCAGTATCGTATGAACGATGACATCATGCGTTTCTCCTCCGACTACTTCTATCATGGCCAGGTAGAGAGCGCCCCTGAGGTGAAGTTCCGGGGCATCCTCGACCTCGACACACCCATGGAATGGATTGACACTTCTGAATATGCGGAATTGTCCGAGGATTCAGAGGGTGAAGAGCTTTCTTTTAAGGAAGAATTCGTAGGTGAGAGCTATGGTCGTATCAACAAGGCTGAGGGTCTACTAACTATGCATGTCCTGCAACAGTATTTCGAGCGTATCGGCAAACAGCGACTGTTGGACGAACGTATTGATGTGGGCATTATTTCGCCCTACCGTGCTCAAGTGCAGTATTTGAGGCGTTTGCTGATGAAAAGTGCGTATTTCAAACCCTTCCGTCGACTCATCAGTATTAATACGGTTGATGGTTTTCAGGGACAAGAACGCGACATCATCGTCATATCTATGGTACGATCCAACGACGAGGGACAGATTGGCTTCCTCCGTGACCTGCGCCGCATGAATGTAGCCATCACCCGAGCGCGTATGAAGGTCATCATCCTGGGCAACCGTCACACTTTGACGCGTCATCCGTTTTACCGCCAGCTATGGCAGTATATTTCGAAACAACTTAAAAACTAAAAGATATGAAGAAATTATCATTAATCATGATTGCCGCTTTACTGTCAGTAATCGTTCATGCGGCAGAATCGTTTGTATTGTTCCAACCGTCAGCAGACGCCTTGTCGCTACAAGGTGCAACAATCGGCTTCTCTGCTCAGGAACACGCTTGTGTGCAACGTGCAGCAGCATCCCTGCAAGCCGACTTTGAGCGGGTGACGGGTGTCCGTCCTGTCACGTCCGACGCGCCTACCATTCTGATTGGTACAGTGGGCGTCAACAAACAGATTGACCAGTGGGTAAAACAGGGTGTCATGAGCGACTTGAAGGGAAAGACGGAGAAGTATATCCTGAAGACCATCGGCAATCAGTTGGTGATTGCTGGTAGTGATAAGCGCGGCACCGTATTTGGCATCTACGAACTATCTCAACAGATAGGCGTCTCGCCTTGGTACTGGTGGGCTGATGTGCCTGTCGTGAAACATACCGACCTCTATATCAAGAAAGGCGAATACACCGATGGCGAACCTCAGGTGCGCTATCGTGGACTGTTCCTCAACGATGAGGCGCCGTGTCTGACAACTTGGGTGAAGAATACTTTTGGCACCGACTATGGCGACCACCGTTTCTACGAGAAGGTGTTTGAGCTTATCCTGCGCCTGAAGGGTAACTTCCTATGGCCGGCCATGTGGGGATGGGCATTCTATGCCGACGATCCTGAAAACCTGAAGACAGCCGATGCCATGGGTGTCATCATGGGTACCAGTCATCATGAGCCTATGGCTCGCAACCATCAGGAGTATGCGCGCCATCGTAAAGAGTGGGGTCCTTGGAACTATCAGAAGAACAAGGAGAATCTCGACCGCTTCTTCCGTGAGGGTATCGAGCGCATGAAGGGTACTGACGATATCGTCACTATCGGCATGCGAGGCGACGGTGACGAAGCCATGAGCGAGGATGCTGATACCAAGCTGTTGCAGACCATCGTCGAAAACCAGCGGAAGATCATCAAGCAAGTCACTGGTCGTCCTGCCAAAGAGACGCCACAAGTTTGGGCATTGTATAAAGAGGTGCTCGACTATTACGACAAGGGAATGCGTGTACCTGACGACGTACTTATCTTGCTGTGTGACGACAACTGGGGTAATGTGCGCCGCGTACCCAATGCCAAGGAGCGTCAGCATCCTGGTGGCTGGGGACTCTACTACCATGTCGACTACGTAGGGGCACCCCGTAACTCGAAGTGGCTCAACGTGACGCCCTCACAGAATATGTGGGAACAGCTGACCTTGGCTGCCGATTACGGTTTGGACCGTATGTGGATTCTAAACGTTGGCGACCTGAAGCCCATGGAATACCCCATCACCCTTTTTATGGATATGGCTTGGAACCCCCGTTCAGTCAGTCGTGACGTCGTCGCTACTCACACTGAGCCGTTCTGCCGTCAGCAGTTTGGCGACGAGCAGGCCGCTGAGGCAGCTCGCATCCTGAACCTGTGCTGCAAGTATGCTGGTCGTACGACAGCAGAGATGATGGATGCCCGTACGTATAATGTGGCAACAGGCGAATGGCGTCGGGTGGCTGACGACTACATGCGCCTGGAGGCTGAAGCTCTGCGTCAGTATTTGACGCTTAAACCCGAATACCGCGACGCCTATCAGCAAATCATCCTCTTCCCCGTACAGGCCATGTCGAACCTCTATCAGATGTACTATGCTGTGGCCATGAACCGCTATCTGGCCCAGCAAAACCTGCCCGAGGCCAACGAGTGGGCACAACGGGCTCGTGAGGCATTCCGTCGTGACTCGCTGCTCTGTGTTTCCTACAACCATGACATTGCCGGTGGCAAATGGAATGGTATGATGATACAGAAACATATCGGTTATCGCTCGTGGAACGACGACTTCCCCGCCGACCGCCTCCCCGACCTCAAAACAGTGCCCGACGATTTGGTCGTCGGGTCTTCCCCCGTCGGGAATTACTCCTTCACCATGAACAACGGCTTTGTGGCGATGGAGGCTGAACACTACTACACGGCGGTTCCCGCCGCGAACGCCCAATGGACGGTATTGCCCTTCGTTGGTCGCACCCTCAGCGGCATGACCCTCATGCCCTACACTGAGCCCGTCAACGGTGCCTCGCTCTCCTACCGCTTCTCTTCACCGTCTGTTGCGACTCAGTCGCAACCAACCGTCAAGGTCCACGTCGTCGTCAAATCCACCCTCGACTACCTGAACAAGGGCGGTCTGACCTATTCCGTCTCCCTCGATGGCAGCGAGCCTCAGGTTGTTAACTTCAACCACAACCTCAATGAGGCTAAGGAAAATATCTACTCGATATTCTATCCCACCGTTGCCCGTCGTGTCGTGGAATCGGTGGTGACACTGCCGTTCGACGCTTCTAAGAAGGAGCACACGCTGACGCTCAGTCCCAACGATCCCGCCATCGTCTTCGAGAAGATTGTTGTTGATGCCGGTGGCTATCAGCCCGAATTCCTGTTTGGCGAAGAATCGCCTAAAGTGAGAAAATAGAAGATAGAAGTAATTAGAGAAGAAGATATATGAAGAAGTCACTATTATTGCTCGTAATCATTATGCTGACAACGCTCACCCAGGCCCAGGACTTTCGTTTCGACGAGATGACCTATTCGCCCCAGAAAACCGTGTTCCGACTGTTTGCGCCTGCCGATGCAAAAACCGTCAAGGTGCGCATCTATAAGGAGGGCTTAGGGGGTAAGGCACTCAAGACCGTTCCGATGAAATATCAGGAAGGCCTGTGGACGGCTGAAATACAGGGCGACCTGCTGGGTCGCTTCTACACCTTTGACATGGGTCGCGGCGAGTGTCCGGGCGTCTTTGCGAAGGCGGTAGGTGTCAATGGCAAGCGTGCTGCCATCATCACCCTGTCCGACACCAATCCCGACGGATGGACTGCCGACCAGCGTCCTGTCTGCAAGTCACCGGCTGACCTCGTCATCTACGAAATGCACCATCGTGACTTTTCCATTGCCCGCCCTGATGCCCAGCACCCGGGAAAATTCCTGGCACTGACCGAACCGTGGGCTATCGACCACCTGAAATCGTTGGGTGTCAACGCCATCCATATCCTTCCCTCTTACGACTATGGCTCGGTGGACGAGACGCGGCTTGCTGACAACAAATACAACTGGGGCTACGACCCTGTCAACTACAACGTGCCGGAAGGTGGCTATTCTACGGACCCCTACCGTCCTGACGTCCGCATCCGTGAGTTCAAGCAGATGGTTCAGGCCCTCCATCAGGCTGGCATCCGCGTCATCCTCGACGTGGTTTATAACCATACTTACGACATCGACCACTCCAACTTCCAGCGTACCTATCCCGATTACTATTATAGGGTGCAAGGAGCAGGGAGCAAGGAGCAAGAGAATAGTTCAAACTCAGACAAGTCTCATACCCCTCGCCCCTTGCCCCTTGCCCCTCAATATTCCAACGGCTCTGGCTGTGGCAACGAGACGGCCTCCGAGCAGCCCATGATGCGCCGCTTCATGCTGGAGTCGGTGAAGTACTGGATCAACGAATACCATATCGACGGTTTCCGTTTCGACCTGATGGGCATCCACGATATTGAGACGATGAATCAGATTCGCCAGATGGTTGACGACATCGACCCCACCATCTTCATCTATGGCGAGGGCTGGAGTGCGGGCTCGTGTGCTTATCCTACTGAACTGTTGGGTATGAAGGCGAATATCTCCAAGATGCCGGGCATTGCTGCGTTCTCCGACGAGATTCGCGACGCCTTGCGCGGTCCGTTCTCCGACGATACCAAGCCGGGCTGGTTAGGTGGCGTCCCTGAAGAGGAGTCGCTGAAGTTTGGCATCGTTGGTGCTATCCGTCATCCGCAGGTAAAGATGAAGAAGGTAAACTACAGCCAAAAGCCGTGGGCATTGGAACCCACCCAGATGATCAGCTATGTCTCATGCCACGACGACATGTGTCTGGTTGACCGTCTCAAGGCCAGCATTCCGAATATCACCGAGGACGAGCTCATTCGTCTCGACCTCTTGGCACAGACAGCCGTCTTTACCTCACAGGGTGTTCCCTTCATGCTTAGTGGCGAAGAACTGCTGCGCACCAAGCAGGGCGTCCACAACTCGTTCGAGTCGCCGGACAGCATCAACCACCTCGACTGGTCTAATAAGACGAAATATCCGCAGGTCTTTGAGTACTACAAGAACCTCATCGCCCTGCGCCGCCACCATCCTGCCTTCCGCTTGGGCTGTGCCGACCTCGTACGCAAACATCTGGAATTTCTGGATGCACCGAAAGGTGTCGTGGCCTTCCGGCTGAAAAACTATGCCGGACGCGACGATTGGCGTAACATCATCGTCATCCTCAACGCCTCGACATCTGCCCAGCAGCTCACTATTCCCACAGGCTCTTACACCGTCGTTTGCCGTGATGGCGTCATCAACGAGAACGGTCTTGGCACCCTTTCAGGTACCTCAGCTGTTGTCTCTCCGCAGTCTGCCCTCATCCTGCACGACAACTGATATTGCGTATTTTTCTCGCATTCTTTTTGGTGGTTTCGCGGAAAATGCTTACCTTTGCACCGTCATAAGGTAAGTATATCTTAACCAACCATCAACTAGCGTATGGCGAAGAAAAGAAGGAATAGTCAATGGAAAGTCCTGATGACAGCCCTGCTGCTCATGATACCCGCTGTGGTGACGGCGCAGAGAGAGCGATTCGTGTTCACCACGGCATGGATGGCGCAGGCTCAGTTTGCGGGCTATTATGTGGCCTACGAAAAGGGATTCTACCAGAAGGAGGGACTGGACGTTGAGATACAGCATCCGACGCTGACCAGTTCGGCCCTGACGCGTCTGAAGTCGCAGGAATGCGATGGGGGTATGTTTTCGCTCATGTCGGCCATTGACTTTATCTCCCAGGGATTTGCTTTGGTCAACATCTTCCAGGACTCCATGAACAGCAGTAACATGCTTATCTCCCGCTGGGACACGGACCCGCTGAAGATGAAAGGTAAGAAGGTGGCCATCTTCAATTCCGACCCCAACTACCTTACTTTTATTATGGACCGCCGCGAGAAGACTCACTATGAATGGGTGCGGTTTACTAGTGGCATCAACCTCTTCCTCAGCGGTGCTGTCGATGCCACAATGGTAGTCAGCTATAATGAATACTACCAGCTGATACAGTCTGGATTCAAGATGTCTGACGAGAGCATCTACCGGTTCTCCGACCACGACTATAACATCCAGGAGACGGGGGTCTATGTGAAGCGCGACTACTACTTGAAGCACCACTCCGCATGTCAGAAATTTGCCAAGGCCAGCCGCCAGGGATGGGAATGGGCCGCCGAGCATCCGAAGGAGGCGCTCGACATCGTGATGAAATATGTGCGTCGATATAATTCTCCCACCAATCACCTGATGCAACGGATGATGCTGGAGGAATGTCTGCGGCTGCAAATCAACAAAGACACCGGCAAGCGGGAATTCCGTGTACGTCGCGACATGGTGGAGAAGGCTTCACGCATGATGACAGAGTGTGGACTGATAGCACGTCCGGTATCGTATAAAGAAATCATGGGCTTATGAGGTGGTTGATAAGGTTTGTACGCAGTTCGCTATCCAGGAGACTGAGCTTCTGGGTAGTCGTTCTCGTGGCAGCCATCTTCACCGCCGCCTTTGGTCTTATGTTCTCCGAAACGCGCGAAGTGGTGCGTGAAGAGGCTTGGGACAAAGCCACGAAGACCATCGAGGGTGCCGTGCTCCACATTGATAATACCCTGCACCGTGCCGAGGTCGCCGCCAACAACATGCTGGTGGTCATCGAGAACCATCTTGACGAGCCTGACTTGATGTTCGACCTGAGCCGGCAGGTGTTGGAGAGCAACCCAGACCTGACAGGTTGCAGCATCTCGTTCGAACCTTATTATTTCAAGGAGAAAGGTCGTTATTTCTCGGCCTATTCCTATAATAATGGCGACTCCATCCAGACTGAACAGGAAGGAACGGACAATTACCAGTATCACTGCATGGACTGGTATCTGATTCCCAAGCTGCTCGACAAGCCCTACTGGATAGAACCGTTCTTTGAAGATGCGGAAGAGGGCATTATCGTCAAGGACATCTTCTCCAGCTACAGCCAGCCCATCCACGATGCGAAGGGTAATGTCGTGGGAAGCTTCTCCGTCGACATCCGCCTCGACTGGTTCTCGTCAACCATCAGCGAAGCCAAGCCCTATCCCCACTCCTACAGCATTTTGCTGGGCAAGGGCGGAACTTACTTGGTGCATCCTGACACCACCAAGCTGTTCTACGAAACCATCTTCACCCGTTCGATGGAAGAGCACGACTCTGTAGTGACCAGCATAGGCGAGGCCATGATTGCCGGTGAAACAGGTCACCGCATTGTGAATATCGACGGAGAGCCCTGCTACGTCTTCTACAAGCCGTTTAAGAACACGGGATGGAGTGTGGCCATCATCTGTCCTGAGAGCGATATCTTCGACTCCTACTATAAGTTGCTGCGTGCCGCACGCATCATTGTGGCTGTGGGATTGGTGTTGCTGCTTGTCTTCTGTCTGTTCATCGTCAGACACACGCTACGGCCGTTGAAACGGTTGGCAAACTTCACTGTGCTGAATGCTGAGGGACAGTTCACCGACGAAGTTCCTGACAGCACACGACTTGACGAAATAGGAGAGCTGCAGCGCCGGTTCCGGACGATGCAGCAGGCACTCCAGCAATACATGGATCAGTTGTTCCAGGAAACAGCCATTCTTGAACTGCAGAACCAGGAACTGGCCACCGCCTTTGAACATGTGAAGGAGGAGGAGCGTGTCAAGACCCATGTGCTGCACGAGATGTCGGAGGATATGGTAACCCCCGTGCAGGGCATCATGACGGGCTCCAGTGCCATCTGTGACAACCATCATCGTCTGAGCGAAGAGGAATTCGGTCAGACCGTTGATGATATAATCCAGAATACCAACCAGGTAACAACCCTTCTCGACAAGCTGTTGAGGGAAGCGCAGGGGGATAAGGAATTAATCATTGAGAGTTGAAAGTTGAGAATAAATGAACGCAGTCATTAAAAACATCCGTCAGTCGGTGTCCGTGAGGCTCAGCATCAGCATCCTGGCATTCGTCGTGGTCATCTTCGCAGTGACCATGGGATTCCACATACACCGCTCCAGGGCTTCTGTCCGGCAGGCGGCCATTGAGGAGACGGGACAGATGCTCAACAATACGGCCCAGCATCTTACCGGCATCATGGATGAGGTAGAGGTGGCTACGCTAAACACCGACTGGCAGGTGTTCCGGAACCTGCAGCCCGACTCGCTCCTGGCACTCTCGGCACTCATCCTGCAGGTCAATCCCATACTGAACGGGTGCAGCATTGCCATGATTCCCGACTTCTTCCCCAGCGAGGGACACTACTTCTCCGCCTATTCCTTTAATAACAATGGGCATATAGAGTCAGAAAACGAGGGTAGCGACGATTATCCCTACTTCGACATGGACTGGTATCAAGAACCGCTCAAGCAGGGCAAGGCCTGCTGGGTAGACCCCTTCCAGGACTATAACCCCAGCGGTATCTACTCACGTGACGTCATTGCCAGTTTCTGCAAACCCCTCGTTACCGCCGAAGGCCGGACTATTGGCGTCATCTCCGTCGACCTCTCGCAGCGTATGCTCTCGCAGATCCTCACCCAGGAATGGCGCTATCCGGACTCATACTTTATGCTGGTGGGCTCCAAGAACACCATCATTGCTGCCAGCAAGGAGGGTGTCACGATGGACGACCTCCATCGCACGGACTGCCTGATCATGCAACAGCCGCTGTCCGATACCGGTTGGCGACTGGCTCTCGTTTGTCCTGAGAAGGATATCTTCAAGGGTTACAACAGCATGATTACCATCATCATCAGCCTCATTGTCTTCGGCCTATTGATAATGCTCGCCTTCAGCTATTTCATCATCCATAAGACGATGGAGCCCGTAGAGAAGCTGACCCTGCAGACCAGCGACATTGCCGAGGGACATTTCGACAGTCAGATAGAACCCAGTACCAGGATTGACGAGGTGGGTCGGCTGCAGAATTCTTTCCACACCATGCAGCAGCAGATAGCCAGTCACGTGGCACAGTTAGAGTCTGCGTGTGCCAAGACCGAGCAGAAGAACGAGGAGCTGAAGGTGGCCACGACCCTTGCGAGGGAGTCCGACCGCAAGAAGACGGCATTCATCCAGGACATGTTCCACCAGATACGTACGCCGCTCAACATCATCAGCGGTTTTGCCCAAGTGTTGCGCGACGGCCATAGTCTCATGGAGGAAGAAGAACTCAGCATCGTGACAGGCGACATCATCATCAACGCTCAGACCATCGGAAATATCATTGACAACTGGAAGATGACGCTGGAACTGGAACAGACGGGAGAAACGCCGAAGAACGATCAGGTAGACTGCAATGCACTCTGTCAGGAGGTTGCCCGCGACGTCGTGATACGACAGCCCGAAACCGTTGAGTTGAGGCTGGAGTCGACGGTCAGCCACCTCACGGTCACCACCAACAAGGCCTACCTGAAGAAGATACTGAGCGAGCTGCTCCAAAATGCCAATAAGTACACCCTTGAGGGCTTCATCTCCATCGGTTGTGAGCAAAAAGCCGACGGCAGCGTCCGCTTCTACGTTGCCGACAGCGGTCCGGGCATCCCCGAGGCCGACCGCGAGCGCATCTTCACGCAGTTCACCAAACTCAACGATTTCAACGAGGGACTGGGCATGGGTCTCTACCTCTGTCGCCAACTCGCCCAGCGCCTCGGTGGCACCCTCGAACTGGATCCCCTCTACCTCGGCGGCACCCGTATGCTGCTCACCCTCCCGGCGTGAGGTCTAAATTTTTTTGTTTTTCTTTCATATTTATACCCTGACAGCGTTCTTGATTCTGTTGATTATTAGAAAACGCTGTATCTTTATTCACACTTAGCTAGAAGCCCGTGCGAACTGCAATCCCCTCGAATTCGACCCCTATAATGGTGTCGTGTGATTTATTTTGCAAATAAACTTGTGCAAAATTTTGCGATATAAAAAATAATGCCTATCTTTCACCCTTGGTGAAGATACTTTCGCTCGAAAGAACAAAAAAAGTGACTATTTCTTTGGTTCTTTGCTCACTTATTCGTATCTTTGCAGCAAGTATCGGCTAATCGTCGTAAACGACGCAAGCTAAGGCTGATTCTCTGAGTGCAGAGTGCCGGTATGACATTGAGGGTATAAACAAATGAAGCGTACGCTTTTTATTCAAAACGTCTCTTAAGCTTGGCCGCGAAATAGACGATCACCAAAATGATAAAAGTGGACGTTCACGCAGATAGCGTGGGCGTTTATCTTATCTTTTGGTGAAGGCACCGGCCAAGCGCCTGAGACGTTGGATAAGTATAAACTGTCCACGTTTTTTCATGCGCTTGGCTGGTGTCGTGTTATTGAAGAAATTCCGTTCGCTTTCTTCAATAACTATGAAACTATGGCAAAGAAATTGCAACTTGGCTATAGGGAGATAGAGCAACGACTGGCTGATTCATTTAGCGACAACAGCGTGAACCCTGCCGAAGTGGGTTACCGACTGCTCTACTCCTTTGGCAAAAGCGAACGCGACATCGAGCGTTACAAGGAGGGTAAAGGAGTGCTTAAAACCTTTGATGGCTTGCTCATCAAGGGGCTGTTCTGTTATCAGCCAGTCAGCATGTTTGGCCTGACATCACAACTGGAACAGCTAAAGACCAATCCGCAAATCATCAAAGCCGCTCCCAAGATTATCGCTGTGAGTGATGGCAAGTCGATGCTGGCTTACGATTTGCGTGAGAAGGATACTTACGAGAACCTGCTGGAGCGACTTCCTTCTGACTTTGCTTTCTTCTATCCGCTGATGGATGTGGAGCGCGTTCACTATGTGGAGGAAAGTCCTGCAGACATCAAGGCGGCAGAGAAGTTGGCCAAGCTGCATGATGAGCTGCGAGCCTATAACGAGTTCCGCAGCAATGACGACCTGCACGACCTGAACATTTTTATTACTCGTCTGCTGTTCTGTTTCTTTGCAGAGGATACGGGCATCTTCGAGGAAAACCTCTTTACCAGCAGCATCCAGCGATACACCAAGGAGGATGGTTCAGACCTAAGCGACTATCTTGCGCGTACCTTTAATATTATGGATGTATCGTTGCGTAGTCGTGAAACGCTGAGCATCATCAAGCAGTTCCCTTATGTGAATGGTGGTCTTTTCTCCAAACATATTCAGATACCCAAGATGGGCGCCAAGGCCCGCAGAATTATCATCGAATGTGGCGAATTGGACTGGAAGGACATCAATCCCGACATCTTCGGC
>Ga0310696_10001636_pt1 | contig 31929 bp, 24 predicted proteins | sample AusTroGonzalo_MG_4_FD_203885 | JGI IMG/M metagenome (GOLD analysis project Ga0310696, IMG submission 203885) | Bovine rumen microbial communities from tropical cattle in Woodstock, Queensland, Australia - Gonzalo_02 (v2) (version 2) | ecosystem: Host-associated > Mammals > Digestive system >... | reverse complement strand
TTGAGGGTACCGTTAAGAACATCACCTCTTACGGTGTATTCATTGACCTGGGCGGTGTTGACGGTCTTATCCATATCACAGACCTCAGCTGGGGCCGCGTAAGCGATCCTAAGGAGATCGTTGAGCTTGACCAGAAGATCAACGTCGTTATTCTTGACTTTGATGATGAGAAGAAGCGCATTGCTCTGGGTCTCAAGCAGCTCACTCCCCATCCATGGGATTCACTCGATCCCAACCTCAAGGTTGGTGACGTTGTCAAGGGCAAGGTTGTCGTTATGGCCGATTACGGTGCATTCATTGAGATTGCTCCGGGCGTAGAGGGTCTGATCCACGTATCAGAGATGTCATGGAGCCAGCACCTGCGTTCAGCTCAGGACTTCATCAAGGTTGGTGACGAGGTTGAGGCCGTTATTCTGACACTTGACCGCAGCGAGCGTAAGATGTCACTCGGTATCAAGCAGCTCAAGCAGGATCCTTGGGAGAACATCGAGGAGAAGTATCCCGTTGGTTCAAAGCACACCGCTACCGTTCGCAACTTCACCAACTTTGGTATCTTTGTTGAGATTGAGGAGGGTGTTGACGGTCTTATCCACATCAGCGACCTGAGCTGGACCAAGAAGGTTAAGCATCCTTCAGAGTTCACCTCAATCGGTGCTTCAATTGATGTTGTAGTTCTTGAGATAGACAAGGAGAACCGTCGTCTCAGCCTTGGTCACAAGCAGCTTGAGGACAATCCTTGGGATGCATACGAGGGCATCTACACCGTTGATTCCATCCACGAGGGTAAGATCATCGAGATGATGGACAAGGGCGCAGTTATCCAGCTGGCCGAGGGTGTTGAGGGCTTTGCTACTCCCAAGCACCTTGTAAAGGAGGACGGCTCACAGGCTCAGCAGGGTGAGACACTCCAGTTCAAAGTAATAGAGTTCAACAAGGATTCAAAGAGAATCATCCTGTCACACAGCCGTATCTTTGAGGATATCGCCAAGGCTGAGGCCAAGGCCGAGAAGAAGGCTGCACGTAAGGCAGGTGCCAAGAAGGAGAAGGAGGAGCCCGCTATCCAGAACCAGGCTGCTTCAACCACTCTTGGTGATATCGACGCTCTTGCAGCTCTCAAGGAGCAGCTTGAGAACGGCAAGTAATTCCCACGAATTACAATATTTAAGAAAAGGACCGCGCTTGTGTGCGGTCCTTTTTTGTACCTTTAGCCCGTCGATATGGAAAAGTTCGAGGTAACCATACTTGGTTGCGGCTCAGCAACCCCTAGTCCCAAGCACTACACATCATCACAGGTGGTCGATATACGCGGCAAGCTGTTTATGGTTGACTGTGGTGAGGGTACGCAGATCCAGTTGCGTCGCTCACGTGTCGCTTTTGCCCGGATAAACCATATCTTCATATCACACCTGCACGGAGACCACTGTTTCGGACTGTTGGGCATGGTATCCACTTTCGGACTGCTGGGCAGAACAGCACCTCTTTTTATACACGCGCCCGGGCAACTGTGGAGCATACTTGAGAAAGAGCTTGCATTCTACTACCCGGACCTTGAATATAAGGTGGAGTTCCTGGGCTTTGATCCCGCCAAGACGACAGTTGTCTATGATGACCGTTCACTCACCGTGACCGCATTCCCGCTCAAGCACCGCATACCCTGTGCAGGTTTCCTGTTCCAGGAGAAAGCCACATCAGACCATCTGGACCGTGAGGCGGCAGATTTCTACGGTGTACCCCAGTGGGATTACATCCGCATAAAGGAGGGCGGTGACTTTACCACAAAGGATGGCACCGTAATCCCCCACTCCAGGCTCACCACGCCGGCCGATCCGGGACGCAGCTACGCATACTGCTGTGACACTGCCTACAACCCGGCCATGATTCCTATTATAAAAGGTGTAAACATGATGTACCACGACTGCACCTATGCAGCCGATGATGCAGACCGTGCCAAGAAACATTTCCACAGCACAAGCGTAGATGCTGCACGCAGTGCCATGGAGGCTGGCGCACAACGCCTTATACTGGGACATTTCTCTGCCCGCTACAGCGACGAGTCCATTCTGTTGAATGAGGCCGCAGCCATATTCCCCAACACGGTACTGGCCAAAGAGAACCTTACCGTTAGCATCTGAATAAGCGTATGGCAATGATGGCGTATGATGAGAAACGGATTCTGGAGATGCTCCGCGAGGACGAGCTCTCCCGCCGTCGTGCATTTGAAGCCATAGTACGCAATTTCAGCGAGCAGCTATACTGGCAGATCCGTCATATGGTACTCTCACATGATGATGCCAATGACATACTGCAGAATACATTCATCAAGGCCTGGACCAACATTGAGTCCTTTATGGGCTATTCACGTATATCCACATGGCTCTACCGCATAGCCGTCAACGAGACGCTCACCTTCCTTAACAGGCAAAAGGTCACAGTGCCGCTTGAAACGGATGATGAGGGAGAACTGGGTATAGCCGACCGCTTGGAGAGTGACCCCTATTTTGACGGAGACCTTACTGAGCGCCAGCTTCAGGAAGCCATAGCCACACTGCCCGACAAGCAGCGGATGGTCTTCAATATGAAGTATTTCAACGAGATGAAATATGAAGATATTTCGGAGGTTTTAGGCACCAGTGTAGGTGCCCTCAAGGCCTCTTTCCATATAGCGGTAAAGAAAATAGAAGAGTATTTCAACAATATAGATTAAACCATTTAACCTGTTCATTGTCAAAACATCAGATGCACAAGAAAGATAACATATTTGACAAGTGTGAGGGACGCCGTCCGTTTACGGTTCCGGAGGGTTATTTTGATAACCTGACGGAGAGCATAATGGCATCTCTTCCGGACACCGGGGCCCGCCAGGTGTCTGTAGTTGTCACGCCCTGGATGCGCATCAGACCTTATCTGTATGCTGCTGCAGCATTTGCCGGCATATTCTTTACAATCAAGACTGCCGTTGGCATATCATCCAAGGAGGAGCCACAGATGGCGCAGGAAACCACCATCTACACTGACGAGTATATTGATTCATTCCTGGAGACATCCATGATTGATGATTATACCTTCTACTATTCATTGGTTGAATCAGCTAATTGACCTGCGTATGAAACGTATTCTTACAACAGTATATCTGGTACTGTCTCTATCCGTATCGGCTCAAAACAGGCAGCCTGTCGCCCCTATGCAGGCACAGCGTCCTAACACTCAGTTCACACAGTTCTGGAATCCCGGACAGATGAACCGTCAGCAGCAACAGCAGCAGATGCCCAACCGCAGCGGACAGTTCTCACCTGCCGAGTACTGGAAACAGCAGAAAGAATTCTTTACTCAGAAAGCCTGCCTGACCGACAAAGAAGCAGAGGCATTCTTTCCGCTGTACAATGAACTTCAGCAGAAAAAACGTGAAATAAACCGCGAGATCAGGATGATCATGCGGCAGGAGGCAAACACCGAGACATCCGAGGAGCAAAGCCTCAAGGCCATCGACGCCAAGGCTGATGCAAATATCAAGATAGCCAATCTGGAAAAAGAGTATCTGCAGAAATTCAAAGAGGTTCTGCCGGCTTCAAAGATCCTTAAGGTCCAGAACGCCGAGGAGCAGTTCAACAGTCAGATCCTTAAAGATATCCAGCAGAGTCGCGGACATCAGTTCATGCAACAAAGCCAACAGACGCCCCAGTTTGGCCAGCCAACGGCTGGCTGGTTCAGGCCGAACGCGCAACAAGACAGAAAGGAGTGAGCCTCAGCCCACTCCTTTCTTTTTGAATCTGTCCGTGATATCCGTCAACTTTCCATCATCAATCCTGTACATTATCTGATTTGTATCAGGACTGGTCAACGGACCGCGGCTCTCAATATACGGCCCCACCTTGACATAGTCAAGCGCCGCCGCATCAAAGCATTCAGGCAACTGCTGACGTCCTGAATACCAAGCCGTCTTAAGGCCACGCTTACGGACCAGAGCAGCCAGACGCATAACCTCCTGCGGCTCACGGTCACCGCCCATAAAACAGACGCATGTAACATCCCTGCCGTAACGGTCAAGCAGGTCATTCATCATGTCATCATCAAGCGGGTAACCTATATCCTCCTGCAGTTGGGGACTATGGCAGCCAGGACAGCAATTAGGACACTGGGAGAGGTTAAGCGATAGCGTAACCTCTCCCGGTACATCCCGAAATACTACATCGTATGATGCTATTTTCAACACTCTGCTCTCAGATCTTAGCGTAGTAACGCTTACTTGCCTCTACCTGACGGGCAGCTGAGAAGTTGCTTACGCGCTTCATATAGCCTATGATACGTGTCAGGTAGTCAATATTGGTTGAGTGGCAGTGCGGGCACTCCTTAAGATAGCGCTTGTCAATAGTGCCGCACTCGTTGCAGATGGTGTTGGGAATGTTGAACGTAAAGTAGTTGCAACCTTCCTGAGCAGCCACCTTGAGCAACTGGCGGTACTGAGCCTTGGACAGATGCTCCTCAAGGTTGCAGTGCAGAGCGGATCCACCTGTAAGATGCTCAATATACTTGGCACCGTGCAGACGGAATCGGTCAATAACATTCAGTGTGTTATCCTCAACCTTGTAGAAATAGCTGTTATAGCAGTCACGCGGTACAACGTAACCGTCCTCCTTGTCCCACTTGGCATTCTTAACGCCCACGTTCTCAGCCGGGATCATCTCACAGTTGAACATGACACCCTTGGAGCGGTACTGCTTGTTGAGCTTTTCAACAATGCCCAGAACTGTCTGTACATACTCAGTGTAACGCGGGTTGTCACTGATCTCTATGCCCAGGAACTCGGCGCTCTCAACCAGACCGTTCACACCGATGGTCAGATACTGACGGCCAATATTGATGTAACCTGAATCAAACAGCGGGAGCATTCCCTTGTTCTGAAGTTCCTTGAGGTTCTCATTATAGGCCAGCTGAACCTTATGCATAAGGTCAACAACCTCCTCAATATACTTCTGATAAGGAATGCCCATACGTGAAGCGTACTGTACGCAACGGTTCAGGTTGATGGTAAGCACACTCTTGGAGCCTGTGCTCACGCCACCGGCACCCAGGGTGTATGAGAATCCGTTATCGGTAATCTGGTTCCTGAGACGGCAGCAGCTTGACAGTGAATCAGCGTTGTCACTTACATAGGTAAAGAATGAGTGACCCTCGGCATACATCTCGGCTGTAAAGTCACCGTACTCCTTATCCTTTACGTCACCGTTCTCGGTAAGCAGAGCCATGGTCTCAACAGGGAATGTGAGCACGCAGTGCAGACGCTCCTGGTTGAACCACTTCATGAAACGCTTCTGTAGCCATGAGAGTGACTCCCAATGAGGCTTCTCACCATCCGGGAAGCGGAACTCACCAAACAGTGACTCAAAGTAGAAGCGGTCATAGTAGCTGATGTTCCAGAACACTGACTGGAAGTTACGGGCGCCGGTAGGCTGGTTGATTGAGTAAACCACCTGCTGGAAGCAGTCCGTGATAACCTTGTCAATGGTACGTTTCTTAAGGCTCAGGTCAACGACCTCATCGGCACGTTTGTAGTAATCCTCACCGTACTCCTTCTCAATGAAGTAGTTCATGTACATGAGGAACTCCGGAGTAGCGCATGCGCCTGAAAGCATTGATGATACCATGAACACCATATTGATGAAACCGCCGCAGAAAGCCTTGAGGTTGGTAGGCTGTGTGGCATTACCGCCGATTGACTTGGTACCGCCCAGCAGCCACGGATACATGGTTATGCTGGCGCAGTAGTTAGCCAGGTTGGTCTCATCATTCTTATAGATGAAGTGCTGGTGCAAAAGGCTGATATACTTATCGGCGACCTCCTTGCCGAACATGTTACGGATCCTGTCGCAAAGAAGACGACGGTTCAAACGAATAAAGCCCTTTTTAGGCAACTCACCTATAAGAGTTGCAATGTTCTTGTTTTCCACATTAGCATTGGCATCGAACTTGCTTCCCTCAGCAGCGTTCGCGGCCTGACAATAACCCATCAGGAACTCCAGCTTGGATTTTGTCTCGCGGTCCTCAGCGTGACGGTTGCGGTACAGCATGTACGTCTTGGCAACCTGATAATAGCCCTCAGCCATGAGAGCCACCTCAACCTGGTTCTGGATTTCCTCCACACTGATGCCACTCTGAATGTTCAGATGGCTCAGTATGCCGGTCATCACCTCCTCGGTTGCAAAAGCACCCGATGCCAGGAATGATTTGGCAATAGCGGCCTTAATCTTGTCAATAGTAAACACCTCGTGTTTACCATCACGTTTAACTATATATGTTTCCATAAAAGAATAAAATATCTAAGTTCTTTGGCGAACGATGCAGACAAAGATATGATAAAAACATCTACTTGATACAGTCTGTTGATAACTTCAAAGCGCTTATGCGGGATAAGTTTTCAACAGCCCCCGCTGTGTATAATCGGAGGGCATTTTCGCCCATCGGACCACAAAAAAAATGTGCGGAAGCACCATGATTTGCCACCGCACATTACTGATTCCTGTCACACCGGATTACCTCCGGGATCTCTTGGACTTGACTGCGGTGCGGGAGGCCTTACGGCCGTTTTCCTTCTTGCGACCAGGTGCCTTTTCACGGTGTTTCGGCGCCTTACCCTCAGTGCGGCCTGCGCCACGGCGCGGTTTGCCGCTGTCACTGCGGAAGAACTGATGCCAGTCCTCATTTTCAAAATCGCGCCAGAAATCATCATCCTGAGCCACCTGAACCTTTGGAGCACGCTGAGCGCTGTGACGCTCTATCTTTCCGGATCTTTTTTCTTCACGGCGCGGTTCCTCATGACGCGGTTTCACTTCGCGACGGGACTTGTCTTCACGACGGTTTTTTTCCTCCTTGCGGGGCTTATCATCACGTCTTTCAGGCTTTTTGTCGGCACGGGGCCTGCGCTCTCTTGCCGGGCGTTCCTCCTCTAGTGCGGCATCACCATCCGATCGTGCCTCGGCCACCTCAACATGCACCTCGCGTCCCTTGTAGTTTATGCCGTCCATTCCGGAGAGTATCTCCTCCGTATAATCCTCAGGGCACTCAAAGAATGAGAAGTTCTGCATCAGGTCTATGCGGCCCACATCCACACGGCCGGCAACATTACGGTTGAGCATCTCAATGATGTGCACCGGCTGGACATGGTCTTTCTTACCTATATTTATAAAGAAGCGGGTGTATCCCTTCTGCGCACGGCGACGGTCCTTTTTCTTACGTTTCTCCTCATCGGCATCACGGCGGGTCACCTCCTCAAGTTCCGGAGCATCCTGATAGTAACGCACAAAACGGCCAAACTCACGGGTCACTATGCGCTTGATGATATCATTCTTGTCCATCCAGTCCAGACGGCGGAATATCTCAGGCAGAAAGCCCTCTATCTGCTCCTCATTCACCTCTATGCGCTCCAGGTCATCAATAACCTTGTAGAGCTGCTTCTCACATATCTGGGTGCCGGTAGGCATTGTACCCTGGATGAATGTCTTGCCGATGGCCTTCTCAATGAAACGTATCTTACCCTTCTCACGCAGGTTTACGATAGCAATTGATATACCCTTCTTTCCCGCTCTGCCGGTACGACCGCTGCGGTGGGTATAGTTCTCAATGTCATCGGGCAGACCAAAGTTGATTACGTGAGTCAGGTTGTCCACGTCCAGTCCGCGTGCCGCCACATCGGTAGCAACCAGCAGCTGCAGCTGACGCTTGCGGAACTTGTTCATGGTCAGGTCACGCTGTGCCTGTGAGAGGTCGCCATGCAGTGAATCGGCATTATAGCCGTCCTGCATCAGTTTATCTGCAATCTCCTGTGTCTCCAGACGGGTACGGCAGAATATGATTGCGTATATTGAGGGATAAAAGTCAACAATGCGTTTAAGAGCCAGGTACTTGTCCTTGGCATGCACCATGTAATAGACATGCTCCACGTTCTCCGAGCCCTCGTTACGGGTGCCTATCACAATCTCGCGGGCATTATTGAGATACTTCTTGGAGATGGTCTGTATCTCCTTGCTCATGGTAGCCGAGAACATAAGCATCTTTCTTTCCACGGGGACCGATGACAGAATCTTCTCCAGATCCTCACTGAATCCCATGTTGAGCATCTCATCGGCCTCATCAAGGATTACTGTGCGTATAGTGTCCAAGCTTACCACACCGCGCTCCATCAGGTCTATGAGACGGCCCGGAGTGGCCACAATCACGTGTGCGCCGCGTTTGAAATTGCGTATCTGGTTCTCTATCGACGAGCCGCCGTACATGGGGATTACGTGCAGGCCCTCAATGTAATGAGAGAAATCGGCCAGGTCACTGGCTATCTGCACACACAACTCACGTGTGGGGCTCAGTATCAGGAACTGGGCATCACGACTCTCAACATCAGTCTGCTGTATAACCGGGATGCCGTATGCGGCAGTCTTGCCTGTTCCGGTCTGGGCCAAAGCCACAACATCACCGCTACCCTGCTCCAAGAGATAGGGAATAACGGCCTCCTGGACCGGCATGGGCTGCTCAAATCCAAGTTCCTCAATAGCCTTGAGTATCCTGTCGGATACGCCAAGCTGGCGGAATGAACTCATTTAAAAGGGCTTATCAATTAAGTGTAACGTTCTGCTCGCCAATCATCACACCATCCACAAAAAGATAGGCGTTGTAGGTACCGGCGCTCAGATACTCCTCCACATCCCAGTACATCGTTACCTCCTGCTGCTCGCCGGTGTATTCAATGTACTTCTTGGCCGAAAACTCCAAAGCCACGTTCTCATACTGGAACGTATTGCCGGCATCCTTGACCAGAGGCTCACCGTCAGGCTTGACAATGCGCAGATAGACAATCTTCTCACCTGTCTTGACGGTTATATTCTTTGCAATGGTAAAGTTCACAACGAACTTTGTCACATTCTTGACCTTATGTTCCTCCTTGTCACGCTTGTTACGCGGAGTGACGGTAATGGCCACGGCATCCAGCTGTGATGCCAGAGCCACCTTCTCCTCAGCCTGTTTCTTCTCAACCGTAAGCTTGTCAACAACCTTTGTCTGCTCCTGATACTGCTGCCTTACACGGGTATTCTCCTTTTCCAGTTTCTTGTTTATCTGGTCAAGGGAGTCTATCTGCATAACGTATGTACGCATCACGGCGCGGACGGTCGTAAGTTCTTTCTTGAGTCGGGTTATCTCGGCTGCATTGGTAGCCTTGGTCTGACGGAGCTCCTCCAGCAGATCCTGCGTGCGCTGCTTTTCCCTGTCCAACTGACGTATCAGAGAGTCATTTGACAGATGCACCTTCATCTCATCATACTGGACGGCAAATCCGGAGTACTCATTCTCCATCTCCTCCTTCTCAATCTCAAAGAGTTGGGTCATCTCATCAATCTCACGGTTCTTGCTCTGGTTATCAATGAACAGATAGACCGCTGCTCCTGCCAGCAGAACAACTGCGACACCAGCTATGACAATACCGGCTTTACCCGATTTCTTATTCTCCTCCATTTACTTCTTAAGAGCGGCTATGCTCTCCTTTAATGTTGCAATCTTCTGTGTGGCGTCGGCCTGTTTCTTGCGTTCGTTCTCAACAACGGCTACAGGTGCGTGTGCCACAAAGTTCTCATTCTGGAGCTTGGCATTGACACCCTTCAGGAATCCCTCCAGATGCTCCAACTCGGCCTCCATCTTCTTAAGTTCAGCCTCAACATCAATCAGTCCGCCCAGACGTACGGCGTACTCCTGAGTTCCAACCATGAATGCTGCTGTGCCCTCACTCTTGGCAGCAACTACAACTATCTCCTCCAGTCCGGCCATCTTAAGTATCACGCTGCTCATTTCGGCAAGCGGGTTGGCGCCCACAGCCTCAACGGTAAGCGGCTCACGCGGGCCGATGTTCTTGGCCTTGCGTACTGAGCGGACCTCAGTTACAACCTGCTTGGCTTCCTCAAACTGAGAGAGAAGAGCCTCATCGGCCTTACCCTTCACAAGGTCAACAATGATCTGGTTCATGATGCTCTCACCATCCTTGCGCTCACGTACGGCATGCCAGAGTTCTTCGGTGATGAAGGGCATGAAGGGATGCAGCAGCATGAGCAGCTCCTCAAAGAGCTCCAGTGTAGCATTGTATGTCTTGGAATCAATGGGCTGTCCATAGACAGGTTTGATTATCTCCAGGTACCAGCTTGCGAACTCATCCCAGAAGAGCTTGTAAACAGCCATCAGGGCCTCGCTGATACGGTACTTTGACATCAGGTCATCCATCTCGGCAGCGGTGCTATTGAGCTTGCTGCGGAACCAGTCAACAGCCAGCTTTGAACTATCAGGCTGCTCTATATCGGCTACGGTCCAGGTCTGAGTCAGACGGAACGCATTCCAAATCTTGTTGTTGAAGTTACGGCCCTGCTCGCAGATAGCCTCATCAAACGGTATGTCATTACCTGCAGGTGCAGAGAGCATAAGTCCCATACGAACGCCGTCGGCACCGTACTTCTCAATAAGGCCGATGGGATCAGGTGAGTTGCCCAGTGACTTACTCATCTTGCGGCCCAGCTTGTCACGGACAATACCGGTAAAGTAAACGTTCTTGAACGGCATATCCTTGCGGTACTCGTAACCCGACATGATCATACGTGCTACCCAGAAGAATATGATATCAGGACCTGTTACCAGATCATTTGTGGGATAATAGTAGTTGATCTCCTTGTTATCAGGGTTATTGATGCCGTCAAACAGGCTGATAGGCCAGAGCCATGAGCTGAACCATGTATCCAGCACATCCTCATCCTGACGCAGATCGGCTGCGGTAAGAGAGCTGTCACCGCTCTTAGCGCGTGCCAGTTCAACTGCCTTCTCAACTGTCTCGGCAACTACAAAGCCGCCCTTAGGCATAAAGTATGCAGGAATTCTGTGACCCCACCAGAGCTGACGGCTTATGCACCAGTCCTTGATGTTCTCCAGCCAGTTGCGGTATGTATTCTTGTATTTGGGCGGATAGAACTTGAGCTCATCATTCATTACAGGAGGCAGAGCCATATCGGCAAAGTGCTGCATCTTAAGGAACCACTGCATTGAGAGTTTGGGCTCAATTACTGTATCCGGGTTACGCTCGCTGTAGCCTACCTTGTTGGTGTAATCCTCCATCTTCTCCAGCAGGCCTGCGTTATCCAAATCAACGGCAATCTGCTTCTTAACGGCAAAGCGGTCCATGCCTACATAGAGGCCGGCCTTATCACTCAGGGTACCGTTGTCATTGAAGATATCAATTGTCTCCAGGTTGTACTTCTCACCCAGCATATAGTCATTGACATCATGAGCAGGGGTAACCTTCAAGCAACCGGTTCCGAACTCAATGTCAACATAATCATCCTCAATAACAGGTATCACACGGTTTACCAGAGGTACTATTACCTTGTGGCCCTTGAGCCAGCCGTTCTTGGGATCGGCGGGATTGATGCACATTGCGGTATCACCCATGATGGTCTCGGGACGTGTGGTGGCAACCACTGCATAGTAGCCCTTGGCATCCTTATGTACGATCTCACCCTCAGCACCTGTGGTCTTTACAGGGTTCTCGGCTGCATCGGCAACATAGTACTTCAGATAATACAGCTTGCTGTGCTCCTCCTTGTAAACAACCTCCTCATCACTCAAAGCGGTCTGAGCCTTGGGATCCCAGTTTACCATACGTACACCGCGGTAGATCAGGCCCTTGTTGTAGAGGTCAACAAACACCTTGATTACGCTCTCAGAGCGCAGGTCATCCATGGTGAATGCGGTGCGGTCCCAGTCACAGCTGCAGCCCAGACGGCGCAACTGCTTGAGGATTATGCCTCCGTGCTCCTCTTTCCACTCCCATGCGTGCTTAAGGAACTCCTCACGGGTAAGGTCTGTCTTCTTTATTCCCTGTGCTGCAAGCTTGCCCACAACCTTAGCCTCAGTTGCAATAGATGCGTGGTCAGTTCCGGGTACCCACAGGGCGTTCTTGCCCATCATGCGGGCGCGGCGCACCAGGATATCCTGAATGGTGTTGTTGAGCATATGTCCCATATGCAGCACACCGGTTACGTTTGGTGGCGGAATGACTATAGTGTAAGGCTCACGGCCATCCGGCTCTGAGTGGAAAAACTTGCCATCCTCCCAATACTTGTACCACTTTCCCTCCACATCGGCAGGGTTGTATTTACTTGCTAATTCCATAGAATAATACCTGTATCTAAAATTGCCTGCAAAGATAATGCAAACGAGAGTAATAACAAACTAGTTTGTTAATTACCGAGTGCAGCTTATCTTCAATTAACACTTAAAGGTACGGATTTTTAGTGTAATTTTGCGCTAAAATATAATAATATGCACACGAGAGAAGAACAGATGCAGGCCTTTGGGCGCCTGCTTGACATAATGGATGAGCTCAGGGAGAAGTGTCCTTGGGACAGTGTCCAGACCAATGACTCACTACGTCAGAATACCATTGAGGAGGTTTTTGAACTCTGCGACGCAATCATGAAGGACAACAAGGCCGATATATGCAAGGAGCTTGGCGATGTCCTGCTACACGTGGTCTTCTACGCCAAGATTGGCAGCGAGACCGGAGATTACGATATCAAGGATGTATGTGACAAGCTATGCGACAAACTCATATACCGTCATCCGCATATCTACGGCACCACCAACGTTGACGGTCAGGAGCAGGTGCTGCAGAACTGGGAGCAGCTCAAACTCAAGGAGAAAGGCGGCAACAAGCGTGTGTTGGCCGGTGTCCCTGATGCCCTGCCTTCAATCATCAAGGCTTTCCGCATACAGGAGAAAGCGGCCCACGTAGGCTTTGATTGGGACACCCCCCAGGAGGCTTTTGAGAAGGTCCGCGAAGAGTACTCAGAACTGGCCGATGAGATTGCCGCCGGCGATAAGCTTAAGGCTGAGCAGGAGCTTGGTGACCTGCTGTTTGCAATCATCAACGTGGCACGTCTCTACAAGATACACCCCGATGATGCTCTGGAACGCACCAACAAGAAATTCATTTCACGTTTCAACTATGTAGAAGAGAAGGCCTTGAGCCAGGGCCGCCAACTGAAAGACATGACACTCCAGGAGATGGATGCTCTCTGGAATGAAGCCAAGAAAACATTATGAACCAGGAACTTACAGAAAGAAAGAACAGAATCCGCAACCTTTTTGACGAATACGGCGTTGACGCCATCCTTTTAGCCTGCAACATGAGTCTGCTCTACGTGAGCGGACGCATCATAAGCGGTTACATATATCTGAGCCGTGACGCAGACCTTATGTTCGTGAAACGTCCCAACAACCTTAAAGGTGACAGCATATACAGCATACGTAAACCTGAACAGATACAGGAGATCCTGACACAGGCCGGCATCGCCGCCCCTGCCACGCTGGCTCTTGAGGCCGATGAGCTCACCTACAGTGAGTACACCCGCCTTGCCGCCTGTTTCCCCGGCAGCAAGATTATCCCTGCAGCCACACAGATCATCCACCGCGCACGCACCATCAAGAGTGCACTGGAGCTTGACATATTCCGCCGCACAGGTCTGGCCCACACCAAAGCCTACAACCGCATCCCCTCACTGTTCCGCCCCGGCATGACCGATGTGGAGCTCTCCATTGAGATTGAGCACGCCATGCGCCAGGAAGGTATGCTTGGACAGATACGTATATTCGGACAGTCCATGGAGCTCTTTATGGGCAGCCTCCTGGCCGGTGACAACGCGGCAGCCCCATCACCCTATGACTTTGCTCTGGGTGGTGCAGGTACCGATGCCTCACTCCCCGTTGGCGCCAACGGAACACCCCTTCTGGAGGGGCACAGCCTGATGGTTGACATAGGCGGTAACCTCAACGGCTATCTGAGCGACATGAGCCGCACCTACTCCGTAGGTAGGCTACCGGATGAGGCTTATGCCGCACATGAGGCCTGTCTGGCCGTACAAAAGGCTTTTGAGGAGAATGCACGTCCGGGCGTCATTGCAATGGACCTCTACCAGATGGCTCTTGAGATTGTCACCAAGGCCGGTTTTGCGGATTACTTTATGGGAACCGTACAGAAGGCCGGATTCATCGGTCATGGCATCGGCCTTGAACTCAACGAGCAGCCGGTGTTTGCTCCGCGCTCCAAGACCAAACTTGAATGCGGAATGGTGTTTGCCCTTGAACCCAAGATAGTTCTCCCCGGCATCGGCCCCGTAGGTACTGAGAATTCCTGGATTGTAAACTCAGATAATCTGGAAAAGATCACTCTCTGTCCCGATGAGATAATAGATCTCGGCAGAGAGTGAGCAATCAGGGACGGTTCTGTTTTGCGCGCAAAACAGAACCGTCCCTGATTGCTCATTTCACCAGGAAAGTGGTGACGGAGTTGGGGGCTAATACAGTTTCCAACTTTTTTTCTTTGATTTTTCCCAGGTCAGTCTCGGCCCAGTGTTCACCGTCGGCAAACTGTCCGGCGGTTCTTATTTGACGCACCTTGCCTTTTACCTTGAAATCTGACAGGTCAAAGGTGATGGGCTTTTCCTGGGCGGTGGTGTTGGTGCAGACTATGGTAAGTTGCTTCTTGTTAATGGCAGCCAGGGCTTTTACTCCCAATCGGCGGTCTGTGGGGCAGAGGATCAGAGTTGAGCCGGGACGGATGTAGCGGCTGAACTGACCCAGTGCGTAGTACTTCTGGGTGAGCAGTATCTCGCCGGTGTCGTGGTTGGCGCAGGCTGTTCCCCAATAGCCTCCGGCGGTGCGCAGGGGGCCTCCGTCCTTGCGGCCCTGGTAGCCATCCTTGCTTATGTGGGTGTCTATTACCTGCCAGAGCACCCAGGCGGATGGCTCCAGTGCCTCTATATCAGTAATAATCTTCTCTGCAAGCCACAGACCGGCAGCCATCTCTCCGGCGTTCTGGCCGGCGGTGCCGTTGCCGTCAACCTCACTCATCCAGAGGTTAATCTTTTCATCCTTAGCCAGCTGACCCATCTCACGAATGCTGTTGGTGCCATAGGTGTGTACGCTTATGCGGCTAATGGCAGCGCGGGCATCGGGGGTCAGGGTCTTTATCTCCTCTATCTGCTTGCCGGGGTTGGTCTCATCGCTGGTGGTGAGTATCACATTATTCAGGCCATAGCGGTCCAGAGCCTCACGGGTAAGCACCAGAAGCTTGGATTGTGACTCACCGGCATCGATATGGCAGCCCTCCTGCTTGTAGTTCATGGCGGGCCAATAGTTGGTGTTGGGCTCATTCATGGGTGATACGCTACGGACCTTAAGTTTCATATCACGGGTCATGTAGTTGGCTACGTGAGCCATATACTCGGCAAAATCATCGTATTCATCATCGCGTATGTTGTTCTCCTCGGCCTTGAAGTTACCGGTGGAGCAGCCGCTGTTGGTCATGAAGTATGGAGGTGAGTTACTGAATATCTCCAGATAGGCATCCTGGCCGGCGGTTTTCATCGCGGCTTTTACCACGTTGAGCTGGCGGGCATCGGCCGTATAGTCATACTTACGCTCTCCGTTGTCATCAAGATACATCCAGCCGGGCACGTCGCTGTCGGTGCGGGTTATATGGTGGTGTGTAGGGTCATCACCACCCCCTACATTGTAGCGCATTATGTTCAGGCCCAGGCCCTTCTGTGCGTCAAAGAACAGATCGGCCGATTTTTGAGTCAAGGTTTCATTGTATCCCAGACGGTTGGCCCACCAGCACAGACTGGTACCCCATCCCTCCCAACAGCCATTGTTGGTCTGGATGGCATTGTCCATTGACACTTTAATGACAGTCTCAGCCTGGCAAACCATTGAGGCGGCCAGCAACAGTACAAAGGCGATTCTTCTCATAACACCGCGAAGATAAAAAAAAGGGACGGAAAAATCCGCCCCTTCTAAATTGATTGAACTGTTTATCAGAACTTGAATGAGACGCCGGCACGTACTGAAGGATACCAGCCTGAGTATCCAACCTCACCCAAAACTGAGAAGCTGTCATTAAAGAAATAGCGGCAACCAATGAAATTAGCCCACAGGATAAATACGGAGGTCTCAAAATCACCGGCACCATTCTCAAATGTCTTTATACCGAGACCTGTCTCTGAACCGGCATGAACCTCAAACTCAGGAGTGATGTTGAGACCGTATGATGCACGGGGAGTAAGACCGACGGTAACGCCTGTCTCAAAGGGGAAGCCTAAAACAAGCTCACCACCAACGGTAAAATGACCTTTCCACCACTGGTCAACAAGAACATAATCACCGGAGACGCTACCACCAGCGGGGCCTAAGCCAAGGTCTGCATTGAGCAGGAATGTACCCTTTGACCACTGAGGCTCAAGAGCAGCTGATGCACTGTAAGAAGCCATTGCCATAACGGCAACCATCAAAAATTTACCAAGTTTCTTCATTTCAATTATGCTTTAAAAGGTTTATCAAAGTTATTGGTTTACAAAGATACAAAAGTGCATGGTTATACTTTGTATCATTTTGAGAAAAATCAATTTCCCCGGCCATTTTTTTGCACCTCCATCTGGCACTTGGCACAGTCAAAACGCAAAGGGAAACGCCTTCCGTCCTGTGACAACAGACAGATAGGCTCCTTTACCTTAAGATCATTCTTCCTGTTTCTGGTGCAAATGCCCAATGCATATTTTATGCAGTGACGGCAGAACATTATTGTGGCACTGTCGGGTTCAGCCAGCTCAAAAGCGTCATCTATAACCTTTACTCCATGGTCATGATAGAACGTGCGGGCCTGGGCATTCATCACATTGCCCAGATAGGTAAGGTGTTCTACAGGATAGCGGACCGGTGTATCCTTAGCCACGCCGGGTAACGGCCTGCGGTATGACTCATGACGCACGTTTTCAAGCCTGTCTGTTGCAGTGCGGCGCATATCGGACAACAGAGATGAAGGAATGAAACGCTTTCCGTCCATCCGCACCTCAACACTCCTGGCCTCAAGGTTAGTGCCACCCAGTTTAGAGAGTTGCGTCTTGATGTTTGACTCCTGCGGGGTACGTGCATTCTCTTTATTCCACTGCGTTTCAGAGTAAGCTGTAAGACCTTCCTCATCCGTAAATGTCACTTTATACCCCTGAGCGGTCTCCTCAAACAGTATATCCACTCCAACTTTCCTGGAAGCAGACTCCTTGGACAGAGCCTTTTCAAACTCATGGTCAAAGTTGCGGTAAACAACGGTTCCGGGCTTTATCTGAGGCATATCACCACCCTCCAGGAACAGGAAGATGCGACCGCCCTCTACCTTATTGACGCGATAGCCCTCAAGATCACCCTCACGGTTAAAGAAGCACAGGCCATCACCGTTGTGGAAGGCCGTAAAGCCAGATACGGTGAGCCAGCCGCGGCCCACCTCGCGTACAGCACCCATCTTCTCGCCTATTGACTTGGGTGTACCAGGCGAGTATATGTCATCAGTGCGTCCGTGCAGGAAATAATCAGTGAATCCGCGGTTAAAGCTGCGGTTTACATCAGGAGTGAACGCGGGAATGCTGTGTCCGGCCGATGCCCTTAAAAGGTCATGCCTACGCTTAAGCAACGTTTCAATAGCCTGGCAGTAGGCGGCAGTGACATTCTTTACGTGCTGCACGTCCTTTAGACGGCCCTCTATCTTGAACGAGCATACGCCGGCATCGGCCAACTGCTCAAGATACTCCATGCGGTTCATGTCACGGAGCGAGAGCAGATGCTTGCCCTTGACTATGACATTGTCATCCGCGTCAAGAAGGTCAAACTTAAGGCGGCAGAACTGTGCACACTCGCCACGGTTGGCGCTGCGGCCAAAGCAGTACTGTGAGGCGTAGCATTGGCCGCTGTAGCTTACGCACAGAGCACCGTGCACAAAGCACTCCAGCTCCACATCGGGGCAGGCCTCATGGATGGCGCTGATCTCATCAAGTGACAGTTCACGAGCCAGCACCACACGGGTAAAGCCGCAGTCGGCCAGAAAACGCACCTTATCGGCACTGCGCACATCACACTGGGTGCTGGCGTGCAGCGCTATTGGAGGCAACTTCATCCTGAGCACAGCCATATCCTGCACCAGCAGTGCATCGGCTCCGGCCTCATAGAGCTGCCATATGAGTTTCTCTGCATCGGCCAGCTCACTGTCCTTTATTATGGTGTTTACGGTCACATAAACCTTGGCTCCGTAAAAATGGGCAAAGTGTGTCAGTTGAGCTATATCATCAACGCTGTTACCGGCAGCCTGACGCGCACCGAACCGTCCGGCGCCTATATATACGGCATCAGCCCCGTGCTTTATGGCTTCAATCCCGCACTCCAGGTTCTTGGCGGGCGAAAGCAGTTCTATCATCCTACCCTCTTTCATTTACCAGATACGTACTCTGTTTGCGGGTGCAATATACATAGAATCCTGCTCTGTTATACCAAACGCCTCATACCATTCATCAATATGCGGCAGGGCGCCGTTCACGCGCAGGCGGGAGAGCGAGTGTTCGTCACTCTTGGTCTGCTGCAGGATGGTCTCATCGGTGCAGTTCTCGGCCCACGTGCATGCGTATGCTATGAAGAAACGCTGCAGGGGCGTAAAGCCGCATTTTATATCACTGTTGTCACATACTTCGCGGAACGCATCCAGCGCCACGGTAAGACCGCCGTGATCAGCGATGTTCTCACCCAGCGTGAGCTTGCCGTTGGCCTTGATACCGGGCAGCACCTCTATACCGCCAAACCAGTCAACAAGCACCTTTACACGGCGGTTGAAGCGGCGGGTATCGGCCGGGCTCCACCAGTTACACATATTGCCCTCGCGGTCAAACTGGCGGCCCTCATCATCAAACCCGTGGGTCATCTCATGACCCATTATGGTTCCTATGGCGCCGTAGTTGAACGCGTCATCGGCCTCCATGCTAAAGAATGGGTACTGCAGTATTCCTGCCGGAAAGCATATCTCATTTATGGAAATATCATAATAGGCGTTTATCTCCTGCGGATTCATATACCACTCGGTAGGATCAACAGGTTTCTTGAACTTGCGCTCCACCATATCGTTCCAGAAGTAACGGCTTATGGAGGCGCTGTTCTCAAAGAGTGTCTCTGCAGGGTCAATCTCCATCTTGGAGTAGTCACGCCACTTGTCCGGGTAGCCTATCTTGAACTTGAAGGCCTCAAGCTTTTCAAGTGCCAGACGGCGGCTCTCTTCACTGAGCCAATCCTGAGCCTCAATACGGCGTGCAAGCGCACGTTTAAGAGCATGGAACATATCTATCATACGTTCCTTGGCTCCTACAGGGAAATATTTCTCAACATAAAGGCGTCCCAGCGCATCGCCCAGGGTTCCGTTTACGGCCGATGTAGCTCTCTTCCACATGGGCTTGGGCTCCTTCTGACCGCTCAGCGTACGGCCGTAAAAGTCAAAGTCGGCATCATCAAACTTCTTGCCCAGACGAGTGCCGTTGGAGTCAAGCATCTGCCACTCCATGAGTATCTTCTGATCCTCAAGCGGCTCCTCATTAAACACACGGATTGCCTCAAGGATAGCCTCGGGCTGACCTACGTCAACCCACTCCACTCCGCTCAGACCCAGCTTGCCAAAGAAACTGTTCCAATCCAGTCCGGGCAGTTGCTCATAGAGATTGGCCAATGACATCTTGTTATAGTTGGCTGCCGGATCACGCAACTGCACGTTGTTGCGCGATGCACGTGCCAGACGTTTCTCAATACGCCATATTATACGCATGCGGCGGCGGGACTCCCATCGGCTGTAACCGGCCAGCATGAGCATCCGCACCACATGTTTCTTAAAGGCCTTGCGGATATTCTGGGTCTGACGGTCGCGGTCAGTGTAATACTCCTTGTCACCAAGTGTAAGACCGCCCTGACTGAGACCTACTATATTGCTGCGGCTATCCTTAAGGTCCGGACCTATTCCTACGTCAAAATAACCGGTCACCCCGTAAGGATCCAACTCAACCATTACATTTACCAGTTCCTCACGGTCACGTATGGTACGGATACGCTCCATATAGGGTCTCATGGGCTCCAGCCCATCCCTGTCACGTCGGTCCGTGTCCATGACCAGATTGTAGAGAGCCGCAATACGGGCGGCATCACTGCCCGGAGCGTTATCCTGTGCCGTGATGCCGTCTATAAGATCCTTGAGCTGACGGCGGTTAACCTCGGCCAGCTCATCATATGTACCGTAACTGGAAAATTCATCAGGCAGCGGATTGGCATCAAGCCATCCGCCACAGCTGAAACGGTAAAAATCCTGACCGGGCCTGACGCTCCGGTCAAGATTCTCCTCTTTTATTCCTGCGTTTTTTATCACCTGTTACCAGATGCGGGCTCTCTTGTCGGGAGCCAGATAGAGTGCATTGTCCTGAGTAATGCCAAAGGCATCATACCAGGCATCAATATGAGGCAGGGTACCGTTTACACGCCAGCGGCCAAGTGAGTGCGGATCACTCTTGGTGCGGTTGCGTATCTCCTCGTCACGTATGTTACCGGCCCACACACCTGCATAAGCCATAAAGAAACGCTGCTCAGGGGTAAAGCCGTCAACTGTCTCAAGCGGAGCATCCTTGGTTGCGTTCTTGAATGCCTGATAGGCTATCATCAGGCCACCGTGATCGGCAATGTTCTCACCCAGTGTAAGCTCACCGTTGCCGTTCAGGTCTGGCAGAACCTTGATGCCGTTAAAGTGGTCAACAAGCACCTGTACATGCTCCTTGAACTTATCGGCATCACCCTGTGCCCACCAGTCGGCAAAATTACCCTCCTTATCAAACTGACGGCCCTGGTCATCAAATCCGTGGGTCATCTCATGACCTATCACAACGCCTATGGCTCCGTAGTTGAATGCATCATCGGCACTCATGTCAAAGAACGGATACTGCAGGATACCGGCCGGGAAGCATATCTCATTGGTTGTGGGATTGTAGTATGCGTTCACGGTCTGCGGGGTCATGAACCACTCGGTGTTATCAACCGGTTTCTTGTACTTGCGCTCCACGGCATCCTGCCAGAAGAAACGGCTCACCTCAATATTGTTCTCAAAGAGACTCTTGGATGGGTCAATGGTAAGCTTGGAGTAGTCCTTCCACTTGTCAGGATAACCTATCTTTACATAGAAGGAATCAAGTTTCTTATGAGCATAAGCCTTGGTACTATCACTCATCCAGTCCTGAGCGTCAATACGCTCGCCCAGTGCAGCCTGAAGGTTCTTGACAAGTGTCACCATACGCTCCTTGGATGAAGCGGGGAAATACTTCTCAACATAAAGCTGTCCGATGGCCTCGCCCAGCACACCGCTCACGGTTGATGTGGCACGTTTCCACCAGGGCTGCTGCTCCTGACGGCCGCTCATAACCTTGCCGTAGAAATCAAAGTTGGCCTGATCAAGTTCAGAGGTAAGGCGTGATGCGGAGCGGTCTATCAGCTGCCACTCAATGTATGATTTATGAGCCTCAACAGGCACATCGGCCAGTATAGCCTCAACCTCATGTATGGGCTCGGGCTGACCTACATCCACAAAATCGCAGTCACCTATACCCAGGCAGTCAAACATCATCTGCCAGTCAATGCCCTTGTAGTCTTTCTTAAGGTCGGCAAATGACATCTTGTGATAGTTGGCAGCCGGGTCACGCTGCTGTACGGCGCTGTATGATTTTTGGGCTATGCGGGTCTCAATGAGCATGACATCCTCCATCTTCTGCTGAGCAACCTGCTCATCAAATCCGCACAGTGTGAACATGCGTACTATATGTTTCTTGAAAGCCTCACGGATAGCAGTGGTAGCATCATCGGTGTCAAGATAATACTCCTTCTCACCAAGTGACAGACCACCCTGGCCTATGCTTACCAGGTTGGACTTGCTGTCCATCATATCGGCACCAATACCGATGCCAAAATAGTTGCCCACCAGACCGTTCACATCCATCTCAACCATGAGCGGGAACACCTGTCCGGGCTCCGTTATAGCCTCAACTCTCTCTATCCAAGGCTTGAGCGGTGTCAGACCCTCGGCGTCACGGCGTGCGGTGTCAAGCACCAGTTTATAAAGATCGGCTATCTTCTGGGCGTTTGTGCCGGGCTCATTCTTTGCAGCCACAATCCCGTCAATAAGGCTCTTAAGCTGCTGACGGTTATCTTCGGCCAACTGGTCAAAACTGCCAAACCGCGCATACTCATCAGTAAGCGGATGAGCTGCGTTCCAGCCGCCGTCGGCATACTGGAAAAAATCATCACCGGGCACTGCACTGAAATCAAGATTCTCCATCTTGATACCTATGCCCTGTTTGGAATTATTACATGACATCATAGTAACACCTGCAAATGCAATTGCCATTAATGCAATCCTATTCATATTATGCTCTTTTATATACTCTCTCCTTCCATCATGGCCTCTTCCCAGCGGGACTCGGCAGCGGCCAGGTCATTCTTAAGCTTGCCGTAAGCCTCAAACATGGCAGGGTTCTGCGCTCCGCCCGGGGTAGCCAGCCACTCCTCTATATCCTTTATCTCTTTTGATATGCGCTCAACCTCCTTCTCGCAGTCCTCAATCTTTTTCTGGATCTTGCGCTTGCGGCGTTCCTGCTCCTTCTTGGCCTCATAATCCTCCTTGCCGGCCGATGCCACAGCCTGCGGCTGGGATTGTTGGGCCGGTGCACCTTTCATGCGGCCTATATCGGCCAGATTGTCCAGGTTCTTCTTTTGCAGAAAATCATAGATGCCGCCCAGATGCTCACGTACCTTGCCGTCAGCAAACTCATACACCTTGCTTACCAGTCCGTCCAGGAACTCACGGTCATGGCTCACCACAATGACAGTGCCGTCAAAGGCCTGGATGGCCTCCTTGAGCACATCCTTGGATGCCATATCCAGATGGTTGGTTGGCTCATCCAGTATGAGCAGGTTGACGGGAGTAAGCAGCAGGCGGATCATGGCCAGACGGCTGCGTTCACCTCCTGACAGCACCTTTACCTTCTTTTGGCCGGCCTCACCGCCAAACATGAATGCACCCAGGATATCGTTTATACGGGTACGTATAGGTCCGGTTGCCACATTGTCAATGGTATCATGAACCGTCACCTCATCATCCAGCAGCTGTGCCTGGTTCTGCGCATAATAACCAATCTGTATGTTATGGCCTATGGTGAGCGTGCCGTCAAAAGGTATCTCACCCATGATGCACTTTACGAGCGTGGTCTTACCCTCGCCGTTACGTCCCACAAAAGCCACCTTCTCACCGCGTTTGATGGTCAGGTCAACACCGCTAAAGACAGTGTGATCACCGTATCTCTTGGTCACCCCCTCACATATCACAGGATAGTTGCCGCTGCGTATGGCGGGCGGGAACTTAAGACGCATGGTCTTATTGTCCACCTCATCAATCTCAATGGGAACAATCTTCTCAAGGGCCTTTATACGGCTCTGAACCTGTACGGCCTTGGTGGGTTTGTAGCGGAAACGTTCTATGAACTCCTTGGCATCGGCTATCTCCTTCTGCTGGTTCTCATAGGCACGCAGCTGCTGCTCACGACGTTCCTTGCGCAGCTCAACAAACTCATTGTACTTGACACGGTAGTCATATATCACGCCGCACGATATCTCAATGGTGCGGGTGGTTACATTGTTTATGAACGCACGGTCGTGACTAACCAGAATGACGGCGTTACAGCGCTTGGCCAGAAACTCCTCAAGCCACTGTATGCTCTCTATGTCCAGATGGTTGGTAGGCTCGTCAAGCAGCAGTACATCCGGATGACGCAACAGCAGCTTGGCCAGTTCAATACGCATGCGCCAGCCACCGCTGAACTCACTGGTGGGACGGTCAAAATCATCGCGGCGGAATCCCAGACCCAGAAGGGCCTGCTCCAGTTCCGCCTGATAATTACCGCCGCCCATCATCTGGTAGCGCTCGCTCTCACGGGTAAATCGGTCTATCAGGGCGTGATACTCATCACTCTCATAGTCGGTGCGCTCCACCATCTGGTTGTTCAGACGCTCAACCTCCTCCTTGAGTTTATGTATATCCTCAAAGGCGGTCTCAGCCTCCTGACGGACGGTACGTGTATCGGATAACTTCATAACCTGAGGCAGATAACCGATGGTCATCTCCTTGGGTATGGAAACGGTGCCCGATGTTGGCTGCTGAAGTCCGGCAATGATCTTAAGCATGGTTGATTTGCCCGCGCCGTTCTTACCCACCAGGGCAATACGGTCCTTGTCACCTACCACGTAGCTGACATCATGGAACAGAGGTCGGGCTCCGAACTCAACCTTAAGATTCTCTACCGAAAACACTTATGCGAACAACTTAGCGGGATATACACCCTCCTTAACAAGCTCTGCAATCTTATCCACAACGCCCTGACGGTCCTCAGCGTATGTTACGCCAAACCACTTGGCGGTGGTATCAAGCACCTCAACGGTAGCAGTGCCGTTATTGATAAGCTCATTCACCATGAGCGGGATGAAATACTCTGACTTGGGAGTGTTGATATTGGCCCCCAGCCATCCCTTGAAGAAGTCCTCGGAGTACTTCATATAGTCAGGAGTGAATCCCCATACGTTCATTGAAACGGGAGTGTTGTCATCTATGCGTACCCAATCATCACCGTCCTTGTAGCATACGCCGTTATCGCGACGCAGTATCTCGGTGCGCTCCACAACGGTGGTCAGATGACGCTGCGCGTTAACCTCACATACGCCGCGTGACACCTTGCCGTTCTCACTCAGGGTGTTGGCTACGCGGAAACCTACCATTGAATAGACGTTCTTGGAGCCCTCGGGCAGACTGCTCAGGAACTTGCCCATAACGGCAAAGCAGTCACGTCCGTAAAAGTCATCGGCATTGATAACGCAGAAAGGCTCATTGATAACATCCTTGGCCATGAGCACTGCGTGGTTGGTACCCCAAGGCTTGGTACGGTCCTCCGGGCACTTGAAACCATCAGGCAGGTCATTGATGCTCTGGAACACTACCTGGGTCTCAACATGGCCCTCATATTTCTTGAGAACCAACTTGCGGAAATCATCCTCAAAGTCCTTACGGATAATGAATACCACCTTGCCGAATCCGGCGCGGATAGCATCAAACACAGAGTAATCCATAATGGTTTCACCACTGGGGCCCAGAGCATCCAACTGCTTGAGTCCACCGTAACGGCTACCCATACCGGCAGCCAGAACAACGAGTGCAGGTTTCATAATTATGCTTTTTAGATAATAATCAAGTTTTAATGTGCAAAGGTAACACAATTCCAGCTATTATTTTGCTAATTTCGCACTCAAGCAAATAATCATGATTATGAAAAGAGCTCTTGTAGGAATAACGCTCGTAATGGCGTTCCTGTTTGTCACAAACTGTAAAAACAACGCCAATAACGCACCCGTCCAGGAGGTTGATGCCGATACCGTTATCCTGGATGCCGACCAGTACGTATGCTTTGAGACCACGCAGGGCAACTTTACCATCAAGCTGTACCGCGAGGCTCCGCTGCACCGCCACAACATGGTACGTCTGGCACGCAAGGGTGTATATGACGGACAGCTGTTCTTTGGAATACAAAAGGGCTACAAGATTCAGAGCGGTGATGTAAACTCAAAGAATGCCAGCCCCTCCAAGCAGATAGGAATTGATGAGAAAGAGGATACCATTGCCTCCGAGATAGACCCCTGGAGGTTCTATCACAAGCGCGGAGCGGTAGGACAGGCCAGCACCGTCCAGTTCAAATTCTCCACCAGCCAGCAGTTCTATATCGTAACCGGAAAGAAGGCCAAGGAGAGCGCTCTCACATCACAGGAGAACGTAATAAACAAGCGCTACCGCAAAGCCGTAAAAGACTCACTCACCCAGTTATATGCCAAGGAAATCAGACAGTGGCAGAAAGAGGGTGAAAAGAAAAAGATCAGCAAGATCAATGACAAACTTGAAGCCCAGACCGACGAGATAATGGCCACACGTCCCAAGTTCGCATATTCTAAAAAACAGGTCAATGAATATACCACGGTAGGCGGTGCCCCCAGTCTGGACGGACTCTACACAGTATTCGGTGAGATATCACAGGGCATGGACGTGGTTGAAAAGATATCCAATCTGCCGGCCACAGGAAAAAACGGACGCCCCAATCCGGATGTACGGATAATCAGGGCGTACGTTATAGAAGACACTCAGGAAGCAACCCCCGAGCAGAAATAATCAAAGCTTATCGGCAACCTCACGGAAACTCTGCCAGAGTGCATCATCGGGCAGAGGTGCCTTTACGTCTATCATCTCATGTGACACCGGATGCTCAAAGGTAACATGGAAGGCATGCAGCGATATGCTGCCGTCCGGATTTGAGCGCTCAGCACCGTACTTGAGATCACCCTTGATGGGACAGCCCATCTTGGAGAGCTGACAACGTATCTGATGATGACGTCCGGTCAGGAGTTCCACCTCCAGCAGATGATAGTTGACCGAACTGGCCACCAGTCTGTAGTTCAGTATGGCCTGTTTGCTGCCGGGAACCTCACGATCATATGCATATGAGCGGTTCTGCTTCTCGTTTCGTACCAGCCAGTTCTCAAGCCGGCCTTCCGCCTGCTTGGGCCTGTTCTTTACAATAGCCAGATAACGTTTGTCAACGCTTCCCACACGGAACATCTCATTCAGGCGGGCCAATGCCTTGCTTGTCTTGGCCAGCACCACCACCCCGCTCACAGGACGGTCCAGACGGTGCGGCACACCCACAAACACATTTCCGGGCTTGGAGTATTTCTCCTTAAGATATGCGGCTACCGTCTCCGACAACGGAACGTCGCCGGTCTTGTCACCCTGCACAATCTCACCCGGCAGTTTGGAGACAATGATTATATGATTATCCTCGTAGAGTACCTGCATCACATGCTCATTCCGCCGTCAACCTGAAGCACCTGACCGGTCACGTAAGAACTGTCATCGGACACCAGAAACAAAGCTGCCTTGGCAATCTCTTCAACCTGAGCACCGCGCTGCAGAGGAATTGACTTGCACCACTCAGCCAGTTTCTCCTCAGGAATCTTGCCTGTAGTCATCTCTGTGAGCACAAAACCCGGAGCTATAACATTGGCACGTATGCCACGTGAAGCCATCTCCTTGGCTACAGACTTGGTCAGGCCTACCAAACCGGCCTTTGAAGCCGAGTAGTTGGTCTGTCCTGCATTACCGTGCAGACCCACTACAGAAGATACACAAAGTATGTTACCGCTGCGCTGACGCATCATCTGCGGCGTGCAGGCCTTGATGAAATTAAAGGCAGACTTAAGGTTGGTGTCAATCACCTCATCCCACTGCTGCTCGTTCATGCGCATCATCAGTCCGTCACGTGTAATACCTGCATTGTTTACCAGAATATCTATATGGCCAAAATCCTTGACCACCTCTTCAACCATCTTTGAGGCGCCCTCAAAACTTGATACATCCACGCGGTAACCTTTGGCCTTTATACCGCTGGCGCCGAGTTCACCCTCCAAGGCCTGAGCCTTCTCCACACTGTTTATGTACACGAATGCGATATCGGCACCCTCGGCTGCAAACAGCTGAGCCATTGCCAGACCTATACCACGGGTTGCTCCTGTAATGAGCACCGTCTTTCCTGAAAGTTTTCCCATTATAATTACTGTTTATTTGTATCCTGATTATTGTTGTTGTATCCCAAGGCTCCGTATATAAGACGGCGAGCCTCAAAACGGATCTCCTCACGGGTATTGCCCTGCCAGAGCTTACCACGGATATAGGGCGCCTCGAATCCGCGCATGCAGTTATGCATTATTTCGGCCGTACGTCTGACGCTTACGACATCAAAAACTCCGTTCACCTTACCCTCGGATATTATATCCTGAAGCATCTGTTTCTGCTTAAGGTCAAAAGCCTTGCGGAAATGTTCCAAGCCCCAACTGTTACGGAAGAAACCAGACCTTAACGTACCGTTACGGTCAACGGTATCCTTGATGAGGCGGAAATAGCCGAATACAAACTCAACAATCTTTTGCTGTACCGGAAGATTCTGCTTAGCAATCTCTGACAACTGCTGAAGCACCTTCTCAACCTCACTGTTTATTACTGCCTGAAATACCTCAACCTTGCTCTCAAAATATGAATACAGGGTACGTCTGCTCAGATGGGCTTCTTGAGCGATATCAATCATTGTCGTCTCGTCATAACCCTTCTTTACAAACAAGGTTTTGGCGGCGTTGATAAACTGATTTCTTGTTACTGGATTCTCCATAACCTCAAATTAGGGTTACAAAAGTAGTAAAAATGTGAAAGAATAGCATATTTACTCAGAAAGATTTGCTCAGAATGCACAAAAGGACTATCTTTGCACTCGCAAAACGAAATCGCGGAGTGGAGCAGAGGTAGCTCGTTAGGCTCATAACCTAAAGGTCGGGGGTTCGAATCCTTCCTCCGCAACAAAATGAGAGGTCCCAGAGGGGGCCTCTCGTTTTGTTGTGGGGAAGGATTCGATAATACCTTTCCTAATTCTCAACTCTCAACTGGTGTAGTTACCACCTTCTCAGTCTTCTCGTAATGCCACTTGGGATTTTCATCGGTCCACTTGTAAATCCAGTTGTTGGAGTAGCAGATCCAGAATACCAGGCCAAGACCTATGAGCCAGTAGAGGAGTTTCTTCCACCAGGGAGTCTTGTCGGCAAACGGATCGGGCTCGGCCTTGAAAGGAGTCTTTCCAATCTCGGTAAGTGTAGCACCGAACGTGATATTTACCTTGACTGATGCGTTAATGGCCCATCCGTTGGCATTGAGCAGCGGAGAGAGGTTACGCTTGCGTATCTTGAGCCAAGCCAGAATCATGGACGGTCCAGAGATCACAAGCATGATAGCAACTACCAGAATGAGCCACTTCCACCAAGACCAGTCAGATACAGAATCCGACATCTTGGCCAAAGCCTGCATCAGGCCGCTTACAGCCAAGCCGATGGCAGCAAAGATACCGGCAAATGCAGCGATATCGAACGGTTTCTTCTTCTCGGCTCCTGCAGCACCATCCTTTCCGGCATTGTCAACCTTTGCAGTCAGATCGGCCATAACCTTGCTATCCTTCTCTGCGGCACGCTTCTCGATTGTGGTCTCAATATAACGGCCTATCTTGCGATACGGAGCCCAGAAGGCCTGACGTATGCTGATAGGATTCTCAATGATCTTGAATACTGTGGCATCCCACTCCACGCCTGCACGGTCATAGAACAGGCCGTTCTTACCTTCACGCAGGTCTGACACGTCACCATCGGTCATAACAGCGGCTATGATCATCTTGTCACCGTTAATCTTGTTCACGCAGTTGCAGTACAGTATGTACATGCCGCTCAGAGACGTAGCAGTGGCGTGCGGTCCCATATCGGGCACCTTAAGACAGAGCTCGCAGCAACGCTCATCTATATAGAGCTCACCGGCCTGGAAGATTGCCTTGCCGTCCGGGTCATAGAAGTCGCGGAACGATACAAAGTTGCACAGGAAAGTGTAGAAGTCACGATACAGGTGAAGCAGTTTGGCCACCTCATCAATGGAGAGCGACTCAGCCTCAAGCGCCTTGTCATCATCTATTATCTTAAGCAGATCAGCCTTGCGGTCAGCCTTGAGCATGGCATTCACCTGGTCTATGCCAAGGCTCTCAACCTGGGCACCGGCCTTCTCTGAGAGCCATGCCTCATACGGTGCCAGCTTGGCTACAAACTGGTTCCACTGCTCCTCGGATATCTCGGATGCACCGCCGGTCTCCTTTTCAAGAGCCAGCTTGCACAGCTTGTCAAATGTTTCCTGCCAAACGGGGTTGATGCGTCCGTCAATAGGCAGCATGCGGCTTTCCGATATGCGGGCCAGCGGATAGCTTGAAATCTCATCAACGCACTCTGACAGGTTCTTGTCACTTATGGTCTCAATGCGTGCCACCGATACGTCAAGTGCGGTGGTGCTGCCGGCATGGAATGTTGCCAGCTTGCAGCGCATAAAGTAATCGGCCACCTTGGCCTTAATCTGTTTTACTATATCATAGACTGCGGCGGTATCATTACCAAAGGCAAAGATTGCCTTGTCATCCACAGCCTTCTTCTGCCAGGCCGAATAGTCCGCAAGAGCTTTGTAGAAAGCCTCAACAAGCTCAGCATCCACGCCCTGCAGTCCGCAACGGTCAGTCTTTCCGCCTATGGTTGCTACGGCAGCCTCAATCGTCTTGCGCAGTTCATCGTCATCGGTTGACTGGACGGTAATGATTCCGTCGCCGTTCAGACCGGTCTTGGCAAATATTGCCACGCTGTCATCGGCATCGGCCACGGATATACTGTCCTTCTTGAGTCCCAGGTTCTTGAGAATATGTTTGGCCGATGCCAGAAGCTTCTTTCCTTCGGGGTTATCGGTATTCAATGCGGAGAGTGGAAGCGTATCCTCCTTCTTGAGCAGCATATCGGGATCATTCAGTACTGATGTGATCCACTCGGCTGCCTTTACCACCTCATGTACATGAATGCGGCCGTCATTGTTGCAATCAAGCATCTGGAGTGTCCTGGCGTCAAACTCCAGCCCTACTACGGGCGAACTCAGGACTGTCCATAACTTCTGGTCAAGTTCACCCAGATGTTTAATATCCTCACCGCTTTTGATATTAACACGGTTCTTTCCACCTATCGTGGAAAACTTCCATTCGTAATTACCCATAAGAATAATTTGTTAGTCCAATCTATTTAGTGCCCCAAATATAAACAATATACGGTATAAGTATTCTTTTTTGTAAAAGATTCATACCTTTGAATAACATACAACCATCAAAATGAAAAGAGCAATTACAACTCTGGCACTTGCGCTCTCCGTCAGTGTATTTGCACAGCAGGAGATCCGTCTGTATGACGGCGTAGCCCCCGGCAGCGAGGGAGTACAGGACAACGAACGTATCAACCGCGCCCCCGACGGCAGCATCCAGAGCATATCAGGTGTAGTCACCCCCTCCATTACCGTTTATTTGCCCGATGCAAACAAGGCTACGGGCACCGCAGTAATCCTCTGCTCCGGCGGAGGCCTGATGTCACACTCCTGGGGTACGGATGTAATCAATATGGCTCGCTGGCTTAATGAGCGCGGCATCGCTGCCATAGGCCTTAAGTACCGCACACGTGTTATGGGTGGCGGCGGTATGCGTATGGGCGGCGGTGGACAGGCGCTCAGTGCATCGGTCACAGAGTTCAGCAAGATAACAAAGTCTAACGCCAACCCTGATACTTCCGAGAGCGGTGTCAAGAACATTGACAACGCCATCAATGATGCACTGCGCGCAATGGAGATTGTACGCGAGCATGCATCCGAGTGGCATATCAACCCTGACAAGATAGGCTACCTTGGATTCTCGGCTGGCGGTGGCGTTGGAATAGGAGCTACGGTCCGTGCCGATGCTACACACCGTCCCGCTTTCATGGCTACCATCTACGGTCCGTCACTGATAGATGTTGATGTTCCCGAGAACGCTCCCAAGCTGTTCATCGCCACCCGCGGTGACCACCACAACGTAGCAGCAGGCCTTGTATCCCTCTACCTTGACTGGAAACGTGCAGGCGCCAACGCCGAGATGCATCTCTACGACGACGGCACAGGTCCCTTTGGCCCCGACGATCCCGGCAACACCAGCGGCACTTGGCGCGAATCTTTTTACCGCTGGCTTACTTACAACAAGTTCTAGAACCGCGTGACTTGGGTACCAGGGACGCAACGTTACGTGGCTCCGCAGGACTTGGGTACCAGGGACGCAACGTTACGTGGCTACTCCAGACCTTTCCGGACCCTAAACGGCGAACGCCTCCCTTTTAGTCCCCTACGGGGCCTAACGGTATTCTAAGACTTTTCCAAATATTTTAGGACGTTTTTTAGGAACTGATATCGTTGAGTTTTTTACAATGCGGATATCGCGGGGGGCGCCCTCTAATGGTGTCCCTCGTTTCCGA
>Ga0310696_10001634_pt1 | contig 32002 bp, 26 predicted proteins | sample AusTroGonzalo_MG_4_FD_203885 | JGI IMG/M metagenome (GOLD analysis project Ga0310696, IMG submission 203885) | Bovine rumen microbial communities from tropical cattle in Woodstock, Queensland, Australia - Gonzalo_02 (v2) (version 2) | ecosystem: Host-associated > Mammals > Digestive system >... | reverse complement strand
GAGGTTCATGTTGGAGCCGCCCGTCATGGGGACGACGGCAAGGAGGAATACGAGAACGCCCATACCGCCGATCCAGTGTGTCAGCGAACGCCACAGGAGTGATGTGTGAGACATTGCTTCGACATTCGTTAAGATGCTCGCACCGGTTGTAGAGAAGCCTGAAGCTGTCTCAAACATTGCATCGGTGAATGAAGGAATCTCCTTTGTGAGCATGAACGGAATGCATCCGCAGACACTTAGTAAGATCCAGGAAAGAGCCGTAGCAACACAGCCGTCCTTAAGGAAGACCGTCATGTTCTTAGGCTTTTTAAATGAGACCAAAAATCCTGTGAGCATGTATACTGCGGCGAGAATAATGTAGTAGAGGACCTGGCCCTCACCATACAGGAGACCGCAAATTACAGGCAATAGCATAAGAGCTCCTTCGATGAGGAGTACTTTGCCCAGGATGTAGATCAGCATCTTTATGTTCATCTTAGAATATCGGTCAAAGCTGTGAAACCCTTATTCTTAGTGACGATCATGACACTGTCGCCTACTTCGATTGAATCGTTACCGGTAGGTATGATGATCCTGCCTGAACGGTTGATGAACGATACGAGAGTGTTAGGCTTGAGCTTTAATTCCTTGAGCTGCTTGGAGGTAACGTTTGAAGCCTCGCTTACCTTGAACTCAATTGCTTCTGCCCTCTCGTCGAAAAGGTGATACATTACTTCGATATTGCTTCCGATAGAAGCCTGTCTTGCACGTGCATAGGTGATGATTGCCTCTGCCGTGATCTGCTTGGGATAGATAACGCTGCCGAGATCGAGTCTGTTGATAACGTCCGTGAAGCTGATCTTGTTGATCTTAGTAACGGACTTGATGCCCTTGGAGATCTGTCTTGCGAACAGTGAGAGCATGATGTTCTCTTCGTCGATACCTGTAAGCGCTACGACTGAATCAACGTCTCTGATACCGGATTCTTCGAGGAGTGACTCGTTGATACCGTCGCCGTTGATGATGGTTGCCTTGGGAAGGAGCTCGCTCAATTCGTCACAGCGGTTGATATCCTTCTCGATGATCTTAACGTCGATACCGGTCTTGATCAGCTGGTCAGCGAGATAGTAAGCGGACTTGCCGCCGCCGATGATGATCGTGCTGCCGACGGATCTGGTGTTGAAGCCGATAGACTTAAGGAATGAGTGACATACTTTTCGAGTTGCGACAAAGGAGATGATATCGCCTGCCGAGAGCTCGAAAGAACCGTTAGGAATGGTAACCTCGTCGCCGCGCTCAACGCCTACGATGAGGATGTCGTTCGTGTAATTGCTTCCGAGATAAGCAACTGTCTTGCCGTCAAGAACGTTGCCTTCAGGAATCTTGATCTTAACGATCTCTGCTGTTCCGTGCGCGAAGGAATTGATGAGAATCGCAGCAGGGAGATAGAGGATTCTGGCCGCTTCAACGGCTGCCTCGTACTCCGGATTGATGATCATCTCAAGACTTAACTTCGAACGGAGATAAGGTATCTCCTTGCCGTAGTCAGGATTTCTGACACGCGCGATCGTTGCGAGATTCTTGTTGAACTGTTTTGCAATCGTGCAGCAGAGCAGGTTGAGTTCGTCTGATTCGGTAACCGAGATGAAGAGGTCTGCAGTAGCAACACCAGCTTCTTCGAGTACTTCGTGGCTCGCACCGTTACCGATGATTCCCATACAGTCGCAAAGGTTTGCAAGCTCAGTCAGTCTCTCGACATTCTTGTCGATGATGACCAGGTCGTGACCTTCTTCAGCGAGTCTGTTAACGAGTGTATCGCCGACTTTGCCGGCGCCGACTACGATTATCTTTAATCCTCTTTTGTGCATTCCAATCATAAGCCAAATAACTCTCTTATCGCATCCTTGTTAACCTTGGATCCGATAACGACGATCTTGCCGGTAACATCGGAAGCGCCGTTCCTGACTTCTGCCTCTTCGGGTACGAAGTCGAAGTGGATCCAATTGCCGTCCTCTCCTGCTACGATGCCCTTAGAGCGGAGGATCATGCCGTACTTCTCAGCGTCATCCAATGCCTTCAGAGCATCTTCGATCTCTGCCTTAGTGAACTTCTTTGAAGTCTCGAATCCGATGGAATCGAAGACCTCATCTGCGTGATGGTCATGATGATGGTGGTGATGATGATGCTCGTGCTCGTCGTGGTCATGATCGTGATGGTGCTCATGTTCATGCTCGTGCTCGTCTTCATCATCGTCGTCATCATCGTGATCGTGGTGATGGTGGTGCTCGTGTTCATGCTCATCTTCGTCGTGATCGTGATGGTGATGATGCTCATGCTCGTCGTCATCGTCATCATCATCGTCGTGGTCGTGGTGGTGATGCGCCTTGCATTCTTCGCATTCGCAGTCCTCGCCATGCTCGTGATGATGGTGAGCGTGCTCGAGCTCGTGCTGTTCTGCCTCGAGAAGTGCTGCTGCCATGTCGGCTGCAGTAATAGGCTCTTCGATAGCCTTTAGGATCTGAACTCCGGAGAGGTCGTCCCAAGGAGTGGTGATGATCTGTGAGTGATCGTTGATCTCACGGATAAGGGCGATAGCCTGGTCGAGCTTATCCTGTGCGATGTTGCCTGTACGGCTCAAGATGATCGTTCCTGCGTACTTGATCTGGTTCTCATAGAACTCCTTGAAGTTCTTCAGATAGATCCTGCACTTGGAAGCGTCGATAACTGTAACTGTTCCGCAGATCTCAGTGCCTTCAACGCGTTTAACGGCTGCCACTACGTCAGAGAGCTTACCTACGCCTGAGGGTTCGATGAGGATTCTGTCAGGTGCGAACTGGTCGATAACGTCCTTCAATGCCGTACCGAAGTCGCCTACGAGGCTGCAGCAGATGCAGCCGGAATTCATCTCGGTGATCTCGATGCCTGACTCCTTCAAAAATCCGCCGTCGATACCGATCTGACCGAATTCATTCTCAATAAGTACGAGCTTAGCGCCGTTATATCCGTCGGCGATAAGCTTCTTGATCAATGTTGTTTTGCCTGCTCCCAGAAATCCTGAGAAGATGTCTACCTTTGTCATTAAAAAAGCCTCTTTTCTATATCGTCAATTGAAATAAATAACTTCGTTATCGGGTTTGCTCGTTACCGCATAGTCCTCGACCGTGATGCAGGGAACGTCAACCTTACCGCCCTGTCCGTCATCATCTTCAAAGTATCTGACGGTTCCCGTAACCTTGAGCCACTGGCCTGCAGGGAAGTTGGACTTGTACTCGTAGAAGCAGAGGATGCCCATCATCTGGATATCTGCTGCGCAGCATGTGTAAGCCTGTCTTTGAAGGACAAATGCGCGTCCCTGGAATTCCCTTAAGACAACAGCCTGACCGATGAGACTTACCCTCTTGCCGTTGTAACGGCCGACATTATCCATGGCATCTGTGTAGAACAGACCGAAGTCCTCAGCTGCGATGGCACAGGGATTCTGCTTGAGATCGAAGGGAAGATGGTCTTCGATCCTGATGATCTTGTTGTCCTCACCGAGGAAGTTGATGCTCATGCCGGGGTTAACAGCCTTGACTGAACCTCTGAGCTTAGGAATGTTATCGTTCTCTTCGTCAACTCTGTTGAAGATGACCGTATCGCCGTATCTGAAGTAGTCGGCGAAAAGTGTCTGCATGTTCTTGAAATAATTACCGTATGTGGAAGCGTCGATAACTACGACTGAAGCTGCCAATGCCCATCGTTCGGGCACGTCGACCTTCTCAAAAAACTCAGCAGGGGATACCGAACCGTTCCATTCGATGAAAACAACACCGGGCTTATACTTAGCCTCGATATCGAACGTCATGTCTTTGTTAACGTCGTCTGTATCGCAGTTGATGATTACGGGATCTGCACCCTCATAGTTCTCCTGCTTATACTCTTCTTCACCTTCTTCGGTGTTGATGACAACAACCTTGCGGTTCTTGAAATTCTCGCCGCCGATCCACGAACAGATAACGGAAGTCTTACCGCTGTCGAGGAACCCGGTGAAAAAATAAACCAGACAATCATCCATAAATAGTGCACCTCTTTATCAGGTATTATTTTGTCCCTGATTTGTTATTATTTCAAGAATAAAAAGATATAAAATCTATTATAAGCATTTTCGAAAATTTGGAGTATTAATGAATTCAGTCAAAATCGGTGACATAAACATAGAAAACCCGATATCGCTCGCTCCCATGGCCGGCTTCTCGAGCCTGCCGTTCAGAATAATCTGCAACAGGATGGGCACCTCATACTGCCCGACGGAACTCGTCAGCGCGAGGTCCATCCGCTACAACGGAATTGACAAAAGCCTGCGCTACATGCGCATCTCGCCTTCGGAGGAAGGCATCACCGCGATCCAGCTCTTCGGCAGCGAGCCCGAGGATTTTGAGGCGGCTATCGAGACCATTATGTCCACTCCTGTCCTTCAGGAAGTATCGATAATAGACATCAACATGGGATGCCCCGTGCCGAAGGTCGTAAAGACCGGTTCGGGCAGCGCTCTGATGGAATCTCCTGACAAGGCCGCAGCTATCGTTAAGGCGTGCAAAAAGACGCTCGAAGGCGTTTGCCGCAATGTTCCCGTGACTGTCAAAACGCGTATCGGCTACAATGCCGAAGATAAGGGAAAGCCTGATTTTGCGAAGGCCCTGGCTGATAGCGGAGCCGACATGATCTGCGTTCACGGCAGGACGAGACCTCAGATGTATCACGGCGAGAGTTCTTATGAAGCGATTGGCCGCATGAGAGAAGCCGTAAGGGGTTACAATATACCTTTCTACGCTAACGGTGACGTCAGCGATGTGGAATCCGCGCGCCGGATCATTAGTGAGACCGGCTGCGACGGCATCATGATCGGCCGTGCCGCCAGAGGAAATCCGTGGGTTTTCGAGCAGGTCACTGCAGGACTTGCAGGCAGGGAAATTCCTGCCGGACCGGATAGCGACGAGCGCAAGAAGATGCTTCTTGAAGAACTCACAGGCAGGCTCAAATACCTGCCCGAAGACGTCGCCGTCAGGGAATTCCGCAGCGTAATGCCCTTCTATATCAAGGGCCTTCCCGGTTCTGCAGGGATCAAAGTAAAGCTCTGCAGCGCTGACAATTTGAGCGAAGTAAAGGAGATATTAGACCTTGCCTGATATTGTAATTACAGTCTTATCGGTTATAGCCGGATGCCTCATGTGCTTTGAGGGCTATAAACTTTTCAGATTAAGCCTCGGTATTGCAGGCGGCGTAGCAGGATTCGTTCTCGCGAAGATGATCATCGAGCTCACGGGCTCATGGATCAACTGGAGCGAGACCGCGAAGATCATTGTTCTCGCGGTATTCACGATAGTCTGCGGCGTCATCGCATTCACGCTCTACATGAAGGCTCTTATTGCCATCACGACCATCATCTGCGCGTTCTGGTTCTACGACGATTTCCAGTTCCTTTTCACGGGTATCGAGAATTCTGTCATGAGGGTCGTTCTCACTTATGTTGTCGGCTTCTTCGCAGGAATGCTTCTGGGCGTCATCGTCTACTATGCACAGAAATGGACCATCAGTCTGCTGACTTCTTTTGTGGGCGCAAGACTCATCTCGGGCGTCCTCGCACCTGTGATCTGGTCAGGCGTTTTCTCGGGTCAGTACGCGGGCATAATCGAGCGCCAGGTCATCGGCAGCGGCGTCGAGATCAACTTCTCATTGATCAGATTGTTGCTCGTTGTGGCGTTTTGTGTGGCAGGATTCGTAATTCAGTTAAAAACCTCAAAAAAATAGTTTGACCAAAAAGCTTCCGCTTGTTAAAATCAGGCTGTATACGTATGAGGGAATATACGCGTACACTTAAATTAGACAATTTTCTTAATCTATCCCTTATTCCATGTCGAGGGCATTCCGATTTAACGGGATGCCCTCGGCGTGTTATGGGGGATTTTTGTTGTATTGGGGTGAGCACCGACTATAAATGTGTTTTTGTATTTTAGTCGGTATAGATGTTGCCAGATGAATTGTTATGAGGGCCGGTAGTACCGACTGATTTGATGTTTTTGCGGTTTAGTCGGTAGTCTGCGGGTTTTTGAAGCGCCGTATATGAACCAAACTACCCACTAAATTTGTAAAAACCGTTTTTAGTCGGTAGTCTGCGGGTTTTCGAGCGCCGTAACAGAACAAAACTACCCACTAAATTTGAAAAATCCGTTTTTAGTCGGTAGTCAGCGCATTTTCGAGCGCCGTAAACTGAATCAAACTACCCACTTAATTCGATAAAACTCAGTTTTAGTTGGTTGTCTGTGCAGCAGCGGCCAGCGAACCGGGAGAATAACCTATAAAAACCGGGTTTCACAATTCTGTAGGTATTCCCGAAGCGGACTGTATTCAGTTCACCTGGTTGATCGGTTTGCCGGCCATGAATGCCTTGAGGTTATCAGCTGCCATGTCGATCAGGCGGATCCTCGTCTCAACGGGCGTCCAGGCGATATGAGGAGTCATAACGCAGTTAGGCGCGCCCAGGAGCGGATTGCTGTCAAGCATAGGTTCGACGCAGACTACATCAGCGCCGTAACCGCCCAGGATGCCGTTGTCCAGGGCAGCTCTGACGTCAGATTCATTGATGACGGGACCTCTTGCGCAGTTGATGAGCAATGCCCCCTTCTTAAACAACCCGAGTGAATCCCTGTTGATGATCTCGCGGGTATCTTCGGTCAGAGGGCAGTGGAGAGATACGACGTCTGCTCCCTTAATGCCTTCTTCTATGGGCAGGCAGGTGACGGAAGCGCCGCCCAGATCGACGTCCGATCCGATCAGCGAAGCATCGTGCGGAGTAGCTGTGACCTTCATTCCGAAGGCAGATGCCATGATGGCGACGCGCTTGCCGATCTTGCCGAGACCGATTATGTGAAGTGTCTTGCCGGCAAGTTCAGTTAAGGGTGATAAGAAATAGCAGAACTGCTTGGATCTGCACCAGTCGCCGTCCATGACGGACTGTGTATGTCTGCCGACCAGATTTGTGAGCTCTAACAGGAGCGCCATCGTCATCTGGGCAGTCGCAAAAGTAGCGTATTCGGGAACATTAGTTACGACAACGCCATGCTGTCTGGCAGCTTCGAGGTCTACGACGTTATAGCCTGTCGCGAGGACTCCTATGTATTTGAGTTCGGGGAGTTGCTCGAAAACCTCTGCATCAAACACAGCCTTGTTTGTGATGGCGACTTCAGCGCCCTTCATTCTATCTATCAACTGGTCTTTTGATGTGTAGTCGTAAGCGATGACTTCACCGAGGTTCTCTAATTCGCCCCAGGTGATGTCGCCCGGATTTGCAGCCGAGCCGTCCAAAATGACTATTCTCATATATTTGTCCTCCGCTTTGTTTGAGAAGATTTTATCAAAAGAGTGGTAATGTAGTATCAGAAAACTTAAAAGGCGGTCTTATCCTATGTATGTCATATGTTACGGCAAGTCACCCAAGGCTTTGGCAACAGGCAGCAAACTGATAAAAGACATCGGCGGAAGATACGTTACCGGCACGGAGCTCATCACCGGCAGCTTTGTTGTGGCTGAAGGTGAGACGAACTGCGCCATCGTGATGATCCTGCCGCTCGAAGCAGCCATCAAGGCGATGGAAGAGACAGTTACCGATAAGACGCGCGATCTGCCCGTGATCGCAGTATCTCCCGAAGGAAGATATTCCGCGGTTTTAAGGCGCGGTTCAAACTCATATGAGAAGGGAACTGACGCAGTTTACAAGGCCGTTTTGGAATCTCTGGGACCGTTCTGCTTCTCAGGTTTTGAGAACAACACCGAGATCACGAGCGATCTGACCAGCCTCATCACCAGATACAACATGGGAGTCAACGATGAGGCGATCCTTAACAAGGTGAATGAGAAGATCAATAATGGCGGGAAGATCAATGTTTATACGGATCTGCCGATTGTTTTCGCTGACCCCGTAATAGACCCCATGACCTATTCGCTGCACAGCTATCCGTACGATTTAAGAGATGATTTTATCAAGGCGTATAAGGCTGCCAAGGCCGGGAAAACCGAGCCTTCGGTGTTCATTACATGCACATATTTGGGCGACGAGAAGGACGACGTCAACCTTATCTTAGTGCCCAGACTCCTAAGCCTCGGAATCGAGATCAAGGTCAAGACGGATCCGGGCTACTGCCGTCCGGCTATTAAGCAGTCGCTTCTTAACCACCTGCTTAATCCTGATGCAGTCGCTTCGGTAGCTTCAACGTATTCAGCAAGAGACAGCGAGATAATCACGGGAATCGCGGAAGAGCTTAATTCGGAGGTCGTATCTTATGAGGCTGAGGCGTTCTCGAAGGCGAGTGTTCCGATGTCCATGACGTTCAATCCCGAGAAGATCAACGATACCGCGACACCGCTGGCATTCCTCGCGAGCAACAGCGGAACGATAGTCATCAGAAGAGCGACCTCTGCCAAGGGTCTGGTATTCTCGGTTGCGATGAACAGGGAAAACATCATTTTGCCTGAATAAGACTAAAATACGATATAATAGATATGCGATGTTTTTCGCGCAAATGGAATAAAGAACAAATAGATAATCAAGGAACCCACAAAAACGGAGGTAAGTCTATGAAGAAGATAGAAGGGAACAAGCTCGTAGCTCTGTTGATCTCAGCCGGAATGGTAACGACACTCCTTGCAGCTTGCTCTGTTGATACCGATGAATTAGGTAAGGGAATAAACGAACTCGGCAATGTCTTTATTACCGAGACAGAGGCTCCGAAGCCCACCGAGACTGAGGCAAGCACAGAAGAGCCCGAAGAGACAGAAGAACCTGAGGTTACTGAGGAGACTGAACCGGATGCAACACCCACTGCAACTCCTACTGCCACACCTTCTCCCACACCGGCGCCGCAGCGCGTTGATTTCTCCGACTATACGGAAATCATCCTCGCTGACAGCTTCACGGTAACAGTTGAAGATTTCCAGGAGAGCACATATGCAGAAGATAGCCGTGAGGAACTCTTTGCAACATTCTCTGGCAACAGGCTCGTTGTAACCGAAGCACCTTCAGAGAACGTAAGAGATTCGATCAACATCTTCGTTGACGGTTTCTATGCTGAGGCAGAGGGCGCATACGCGAGAGTAGTTGCCGCTGCTACAACAGAATACAAGCTCTCAGGCGTTATCGAAGAACCCTATGCAGTAAACGTTGAATTCGACTACACGGCAAACTCCAGGGTTTTGTCAGTATTCATGAGATATGACGTTACAGGCGGAGACGAAGACGTTACAGTCATTGATTTTGCAAGCTTTGACATACTCTCAGGCCAGTTCGTTACTGTCGATACGATTACAACTGATTCCGATGCATTCATGAAGGACCTCACAAAGGCATATATAAGTGCATTAGAAGACCAGCTCAAGAACACAGAGCCGACTGAGACAACAGTTGAGGATGAGGACGAAGACGAGGAAGAGACAGAGGAGACAACAGCTGCAACAACAACTGCAACTACTACGACAGAGACAACTGCTGCAGAACCCGTTGTGATCCCTGCTGCCAAGGACTTTGATGAGATCTACGTAGCTCTCGGTCCCGTTACTGAAGAGGAAGACGCTCCCGGCTACATTACAGTTTACGGAATCGCTGACGGCGAGCTCTATGTAGCAGTGATCAATGTTCAGGAAGCAGGCCTCGATGAGTATCTTAACCGTTACGGCAAGTCTGTCCTGATCTGAACGGATTAAGTTTCATTTATATTAATTTATTTAGAATTCCCACAATGTGTGACGGATGGTCGCTTATAATGCGATTGAACTTCCATAAGTTGTGGTATAAAATGCTTGCGTTATTTTGAAACCATAAAAAGATTTAACATTTACGGATAAGAGGAAAAAACAATGATCAAAAACAAAAAGGTGCTTGCGTTATTGCTTGCCTCAGTCGTAGCGGCAGGCAGCATCTCAGCTTGCGACCAGCCGGTTACTGATCCGACTGACACGAGCGAACCTACGCAGGTATCCGTAGAGCCGACAGACACGTCAGCGGCTGAGACTACTCCCGCACCCGACCTCGACGGTTACGTTGAGAGAACCGTTGCGGAAGTTACAGATGAAGACGACGGCAAGATCATGATCTACGGATACAACACCGAATTCACGGGACTTGCCGAGAAGTATGCCGGCATCACATCAGAAGACTACGACTTCATCGAGATCACAGACAGCGCAGACTATCAGGAGAAGCTTGACGCCGTTCTCTCAGACGGTAACGAAGCTCCCGATATCTTCATTTGCGACGAAGCTTATGCCAGAAAGTATTTAGCTTCCGACAACACCATCGCCATCAACGATCTCGGTATCGACTATGAAGAGATGACTAACATGTTCGACTACACGCTGAGATTTGCCAGCGACGACGATGCAGTCATCAAGGGACTTGCCTGGAAGGCCTGCCCTACGGGCGTTTTCTACAACAGGTCTCTTGCAGAAGAGTATCTCGGAACATCCGATCCGAGCGAGCTCGCTGCTTCATTTGCTACTTGGGACGCAGTTCTCGAATCTTCCAGAGCTGTCAACACAGCTTCCGAAGGTCAGGTCAAGCTCATCTCAGGCTACACGGAGACTTTCGACGCTTATATGAGCGGACGTGAGAACGTATGGATCATGGACGGAAGCCTCAGCTTCGATCCCACAGTAGAAGACTTCTTCAACTTTGCAAAGCAGCTCTACGATGAGGATCTCACATTCCGTGACGAGCAGTGGTCAGGCGGCTGGAGAGACAGAATGAGCGACAGAACGGTTATCTCTTACTGGGGCTCTCTGCAGTTCGCTAAGTACGAGCTGGCTCTCAATCCCGGCGAAGGCACATCCGTTAATCCCACCGCAGGTGACTGGGGACTTACAACAGGTCCTGCCAACTACTACAGCGGCGGATCCTGGGTAATGGCATCAAAGTACTGCGACAAGAAGGCAACTTCCGCAGACATCATCAGAGCAGTCTGCATCAACGAAGACAACCAGAAGGACATGCTGGGCAACGGCGAGTTCGTCAACAACACGAAGCTCATCACCGCTGCAGCAACAGACGACAAGTTCTGCCTCGAGTGGCTCGGCGGTCAGAACCCGTACCCCGTCCTGCTAGATTCGGCAAACAACGCCTCGGCGTCTTTGGCTGAAGTCAACGGCTACGAGTACAACAAGTCGTTTAACTCGGTTGTGGGGCCTTACTGCGAAGGGGCGTTCGAGTCGATAGAAGAAGCCGAGGAGGCCATGGAAGACCAACTTGGCGAGAAGGGGCTAATATAGCCTGACAGGTTAATTGATTAGAATTGGACCGTCTCTTCGGAGGCGGTTCTTTTTATGCTCTGGGCACCTTACTTATCAGTCTCATGTCCGCGCCGGAATGTCAGCTTTTCGATAACACAGCCCCCCAAGTGATTTTCGCATCCTGATATCAATTCAATTCAGATATTGCTATTGTTCCGGAAGGGTATTGGAGGCTTTTACATGGTATTCATGAAAAGGTGTCAAAATATGAATAGCAAGATTTGTAAAACACACCCCGTTAAGCCCGTCAAAAAGCCTTTTCGCGAACGACAAAAAAAGAACACAGAACACAGAAAGTTTATATTTACTTTATTTAAAAGGGGTTGGCGATAGTTTATAATAAACGGGTCTTTTAATATTTTTTCTCACGGAGGCATAAAACATGAAATTCGGGTATTTCGATGACTCAAGAAAAGAATACGTCATTAACACTCCCAGAACACCTTATCCCTGGATCAACTATCTGGGCAATCAGGGCTTTTTCTCCCTGATCTCAAACACAGCGGGTGGCTACAGCTTCTATAAGGATGCAAGGCTCAGAAGAATCACACGTTATCGTTACAACAACGTACCTTTGGATATGGGTGGACGCTATTTCTACATCAACGACAACGGTACAGTATGGAATCCCGGATGGTCTCCTGTTAAGACCGAGCTCGACGCTTACGAGTGCCGTCACGGTATGGGTTACACCATCATCGAGGGTAAGAAGAACGGCCTTAAGGCAGAAGTTACTTTCTTCGTTCCCCAGAATTACGACGGAGAAGTTCAGCAGGTTGTCCTCACAAATGAGGGTGCTGAGGCTAAGGACTTCGCAATCTTCTCAATGGCAGAGTGGTGTCTCTGGGATGCACAGGATGACTGCACAAACTTCCAGAGAAACTTCTCAACAGGCCGTGTTGAGATCGAAGGTTCAACAATCTATCACGTAACAGAGTACAGAGACAGACGTAATCACTACGCTTTCTACACAGTAAACGATGAGATTGACGGTTACGATACAGACCGTGATGCATTCCTCGGAAGCATCTACAACGGCTGGGAGAATCCTGAGACTGTTAAGGCAGGCAAGGCTTCCAACTCATTTGCAGACGGCTGGTCACCTGTAGCTTCTCACTATAAGAAGATTACATTGGCACCCGGCGAATCCAAGACATTGATCTACATCTTAGGCTACGCTGAGAACGATCAGGACAAGAAGTTCGCTTCTGAGAAGCCTGCAAATCTCCTCACAAGAGAGGCTTGGGTCCTCAACAAGGAGAAGGCTTATGCCATGATCGACAAGTACAACACACCTGAGAAGGTTGCTGCAGGTCTTGCTGAGCTCAAGGCTACTTGGGACAGCCTCCTTAGCATCTTCAAGGTTGACACACCTGACGACAAGGTTAACCGTATGGTCAACATCTGGAACCAGTATCAGTGCATGGTTACATTCAACCTCTCACGTTCTGCTTCCTACTTCGAGTCCGGCATCGGCCGTGGAATGGGATTCAGAGATTCCAACCAGGATATCTTGGGATTCGTTCACCAGATCCCCGAGCGTGCAAGAGAAAGACTCATCGACATCGCTTCAACACAGCTCTCAGACGGCGGATGCTATCACCAGTATCAGCCTCTTACAAAGAAGGGTAACGCAGACATCGGCGGCGACTTCTCTGATGACCCGCTCTGGATGATCCTCTCTGTTGCTTCCTACATCAAGGAGACAGGCGACTGGGGTATCCTCGATGCTAACGTTCCTTTCGATGACGATCCGGAAGGCAAGCATACAATGCTCGAGCATCTGGACGTTTCTTTCTATCACATCGTTAATAACTTGGGACCTCACGGACTGCCTCTCGCTATGCGTGCTGACTGGAATGACTGCATCAACCTGTCATGCTTCTCAGACACACCCGGTGAGTCTTTCCAGACGTACACCAACCCTAAGTTCAAGGCAGAGGGCGGCTACTCCAAGATCGCTGAGTCTGTATTCGTTGCAGCACTCTTCACATACACAGGTCCTGCTTACGTAGGTATCCTCGAGCACCTGGGCAAGGCTGACGAAGCTGCTAAGGCTCAGGCTGAGATCGACAAGATGAAGAAGAATACAATGGATTCCGCATTCGACGGCGACTGGTTCCTCAGAGCTTACGACGCTAACGGCGAGAAGATGGGCTCCAAGGAGTGCGAAGAGGGTAAGATCTTCATCGAACCCCAGGGCTTCGCAGTTATGTCCGAGATCGGTAAGGAAGAGGGCGCTGACATCAAGACGCTCAACGCTATCGACAAGTATCTCAACTGCGATTACGGTCTCGTATTGAACAACCCCGCATTCACAAAGTACTACATCCAGTACGGTGAGATCTCCACATATCCGGGCGGATACAAGGAGAACGCAGGTATCTTCACACACAACAACGCATGGATCATCTGTGCTGAAGCTTATGCAGGCAGAGGCGAGAAGGCATTCGAGTACTATTCAAAGATCGCTCCTGCTTTCACAGAAGAGACATCAGACATCCACAAGACAGAACCTTACGTTTACGGTCAGATGATCGGCGGTAAGGACGCAGAGAACTTCGGTCAGGGCAAGAACTCCTGGCTCACAGGTACAGCTGCTTGGAACATGGTTGCTATCTCTCAGTACATCCTCGGCGTTAAGCCTGAGTTCGACGGCCTCAGAGTAGATCCTTCCATTCCTTCAGCTTGGGATGGTTTCACGGCAACACGTCAGTTCAGAGGCGACACATACGAGATCACGATCAAGAATCCTGATCACGTAAACAAGGGTGTCAAGAAGCTTACAGTTGACGGCGTTGATGTTGAAGGCTGCATCGTTCCGGTTTGCGGCGACGGCGCGACACACAAGGTTGAGGTAGTTCTGGGCTGATATTTCCGGAACCGACAGCTTTAGTTAATTAAGAGCAAGACCCCGTGGCCATATAGACCGTGGGGTTCCTTGCTGAAATAAAGAAACATAAAAATCTACATTCTCATGGAGGATCAACATGGGTTACATCGGTGAAAAGGCAAGAGCAGAAAGGCTCCCTGCAAAGGAACTTCTTATAGACAAGTTCGGTGATACTATCGTTACGGGCGGCATCTCAGCGCAGTATGTGCGCTTCGGCAAGAACCCCGTCGTTGTCGGTATTTCAGGATTAAAATTCGACAGCATGGCAGTCAATTTGCTTGGTTCTGACGATGTTATTTTCGAGCAGTTCTCGAAAACAGTCAACGAAGGCTCCAGCATCCTGCTCGTAAAGAGCGAGAGCGGAATCAAGGACTTTGTCGAGAAGGACGGCGTCATCAAGGACGCAGGCTTCTCAAGCGTTATTCTGGACAGATGCAAGGAACTTATCGACAGCACTGATTTCTGGGGTGGCAAGCTCGCTACGAACGGTGAACTGATGTGTGATCCTTCCACACCTTCACCCGGACCTCACTACTACACGAATATGCTCATCGGTAACCGCATCGGATTCGACTATCCGCTGCAGTCAACACCTAAGAGCGCTGTAGACCGTCTGGGCGGCGGTTCATTCAGATCACATGCCGATACACAGGTTCTCGCTACAAGATGGGACTATCTCCCTGAAGAGAACGGTTTCCCGGCAAACAGACAGTTCTATATCGTTGAGAACGGCAAGCAGATCTTCTGGTCAGGTGCAGCTATCGCTGACGGACTTAAGACGATCCGCACCATCCACTCACAGAACAGAACGATCATCAGCTACGAGCTCGATTGCGGTCTCAAGATCAAGAGAACGATCTTCATCGTTCCCCAGAGAGAGGGACTTCCTGTTGCAGTAGAAGCACAGATGATCGACATCGAGAACACTTCAGCAGAAGCAAGAGATTTGAGGATCGTTGTTACCGGCATGTTCGGTACACAGCAGACACACGCTTTATCAGAAGACGTTATCTTCTCAACAGTAGTTGCAGAGTCCAACGTATTCTTCAACGAGGACAACGAGATCCGCGCTATCAGCACAGACCCTAACCCCAAGTGGACAAAGGGCGAGATCAGATTCAACGAGACAGTCGTTCACACAGCTGACAGCGATATCTTCCCTGATCAGTACAGTGCGAGATATTCTGATTTCGTAGGTTCAGGAAGCCTCGAGAAGCCTGAGTTTATTTATCCTCTGTCTTCCAAGCCTTCCAGAAAGGGCCCCGGCTTCTTTGCTACATCCACTCCGTTTACTATCGATGCCAACGGTGCAGTCAGAGTCGACAGCGTTACATGTCTCTCATCTGACTGCGTTAACGATAAGTTCGTACCTGACGAGACTCCCGCACAGGAGATCGAGGCAGTTGCAAATTACATCTCAGACCGCGCAAATCTTACGAAGGACCTCCAGGATGTAATCGACTTCACAGAGAAGTACGCAGGCTACATGAAGATCAATCACGAAGATTCTGACTTCGAGGCATATGTAAACCATAACCTCCCGTTCCAGGTCTTCTATCAGACATTCGTATCCAGATCACTCGACTGGACACAGAAGGGATATCGTGAGATCGGCTTCAGAGAGATCCAGGACATCTTCGCTTCCATGTACTATTTCGCAGGCATGGGAAGAACAGACTTCGTTAAGGAGATGCTCGCAGGCTGGATCGAGAACGTTTACGAAGACGGTTATACAAACCACAATTTCTACTGGATCGGCAAGGAGCCCGGCTGGTGGTCAGATGACGGACTCTGGCTCTTGCAGGCTCTCGACAGATACCTTGGCCTTACAGGCGATTACGCATTCCTCGACGAGGAGTTCGTTATGGCAGGCACCAAGGAGAAGAAGACTGATGCAGGCGTTAAGAGAAAGCTCAAGGATACCATCAAGGCGATCATCACATACAGCGGCAAGATCTCTGTCGGTAAGCACGGAATCCCGCTCATTGACCGCGCTGACTGGAACGACTGCTTGAGAGTCGATCCTGACTGCATCTCCGGTAAGGATAAGATCGCTAAGTATAGAGACCAGATCGCAGCAGACGGCAAGGCATTCGGTGAAGAGCCTTTCGAATCCGAGTATTCAGAGTCTGTAATGAACGGCTTCCTTTTGAAGGTTGCTGTTGACTGCGCTGAGACAATGTTCAAGAACATCGGCGATAATGCTTCCGCAGAAGAGATGAAGGCTCTGTCAGACAAGCTCGCAGTTACACTTCGCGAGAACTGCTGGAAGGATGACTTCTATGCAAGAGTTCTCTTCAACAGATCCAATAAGCCCGAGATCAAGTACTTGGGCGCTCAGGGCGACGGACTTGCAGTAGAAGAAGGACACCCCGGTGCTTACTTCCTCAACAGCTTCTCATGGTCACTTTTGGCTGGCGTTGCATCCGAATCAGAGATCTCCACGATGCTCGATTCACTCGATAAGTACTTGAAGACCCCTTATGGCTTCAGACTCTGCTCAACTGTTGACTATCCGAAGATCGCTCCGAAGATCGACGTTGCCCTCTACTATCCGGGCGACCGTGAGAACGGCGGCGTATTCAAGCACGCAAACATGATGGCATGCTCAGCTATGCTCAAGGCTGCAAAGACCGTTGAGGACAAGGAGCTTGCTTCAAGACTTGCAGACACTGCTTACTGGATCATCGATAAGATCCTGCCTTATATCACAATGAAGTCACCGTTCGTTACATGCGGTAACCCCAGATGGTGCACACAGTACAACAACAGCGAATCAGGCGAGAATATCGGACCTACACTCTCCGGTACTTCCACATGGCTCCTCTTGTCGCTCTTCCAGTGCTTCGGCGTTGAATTCACGAGCGAAGGTTTGAGAGTTGAGCCTATCCTCAGAAAGTCTGAGACAAAGCTCGACGTTAAGGTGTCCATCTCCGGAACGGTATACGACATCCACATCAACAAGCCCGAAGGCTTCAACCGTGCCAAGGAAGGCATCAAGGTCAAGCTCGACGGCAGCGATGTTGAAGGAACACTCCTTCCTGTTGCAAACGACGGTAACACACACGAAGTAGAGATCAATTTCTGATAGCGGATTTAGGAGGATATAATGCCCTTTTCGAGCGTATTTTTATCTGAGATCGTAAAAGCGTATAACCTCGAGATCGTCTACGATTCAGGCGACATCGAGTCGCGCAGGATATGCGTAGCCGACGTTACGAGACCCGGTCTGCAGCTCGCAGGCTATTACGATCACTTCGGACCTGACAGAATCCAGCTGATCGGTAACATGGAGCACGCATACTTAGACAACCTCTCTCCCGAAGAGAGAGCTAAGTCCGTATCCGCGCTCTTTGAGAAGAATATTCCTGCCCTGATCGTTACCCGTGACCACAAGATCCACAAGGAGATCTTAGATGCGGCCAGGCAGTTCCAGACGCCCGTATTAAGGACTTCACAGGCGACATCAGACTTCTCGTCAGAGCTCGTTAAGTACCTCAAGATGGAGCTCGCTCCCCGTGTATCAATGCACGGCGTTCTTGTCGAGGTTAACGGTGAAGGTATCCTGATCCTCGGCGAGTCCGGTGTTGGTAAATCAGAGACAGCACTTGAGATCGTTAAGAGAGGTCACAGACTTATCGCTGACGATCAGATCGAGATTCGTAAGGTATCAGAGACTACGCTTCTGGGCAGAGCACCCGACGTTATCAAGCACCTCATCGAGATCCGCGGCATCGGTATCTTAGACGTTAAGGAGCTCTACGGTGTATCCGCTGTTAAGCAGCAGGAGAACATCGACTTCGTTATCAACTTGGAGCTCTGGGACGAGAAGAAGACGTACGACAGACTCGGCCTTACCGAAGAGACAACAGATATCCTCGGCATCCAGGTTCCTTCTGTAACGATCCCTGTAGGTCCCGGACGTAACCTCGCGATTATCGTTGAGGCAGCCGCCATCAACTACAGAGTCAAGAAGATGGGCTATAACGCTGCTCAGGATCTCGTATCCAGAGTCTTCCCCGGAAAGTCCATAGATGGCTGATCTCGGTATACAGCAAAATGTCCCGCTTGCGGGATTCTCAACATTCAGGTGCGGCGGTCCTGCCAGGTTCTTTGCAGAGCCTTCTGACGGGATCGAGGTAGCCGGGCTCTTCGACTGGGCGCAGGACAAGAACATCGGTGTTTTTGTACTCGGCAACGGCTCTAACTGCCTCATCTCAGATAAAGGTTTTGACGGTCTTGTTATCAGGATCGCGAAAAACATGAGCAGCCTTTCTTCAGAAGAATTAGGTGACGGCAGAGTTAAGATCACTGCCGGTGCGGGCCTGCCTTATGCAAGATTCGGAAGCTATTGCGTTGAGCAGTCGCTTACAGGCGCAGAGTTTGCCTGCGGCATTCCGGGTTCAGTCGGAGGCGCGGTATTTATGAACGCCGGCGCCTATGGCGGAGAGACAAAAGACTTCGTTACGAATGTCAGTTTCTGGGACGGCGAATCGATCAAGAATATTGACGGCAGCGAGTGCGGATTCGGATACAGAACCAGCCTTTTTGAAAAGCTCAACAGCTCAGGCAAGACTGCTGTCATCCTAGGCATGGAAGCCGTTTTATCCAAGGGCAACAAAGAAGAGATAGTAGCTCTCACAGAAGATCTCCGCGCGAGAAGGATTGCAAGCCAGCCGTTAGACGTTCCTTCGGCAGGTTCCACATTCAAGAGACCTGAAGGTTATTTTGCAGCCAAGCTCATTGAAGAAGCGGGACTTAAGGGATTCAAATTAGATGAGTCCGGCGCACAGGTGTCACCTAAGCACGCCGGTTTTGTAGTAAATAACGGAGGCACAGCGAAGGCTTCCGATGTCATGAGATTAATAGATTATGTGACTCAAAAAGTTTTCGAGAACTCGGGCGTAAGACTCGAGAAAGAAGTACGACTCGTGGGTGAGTTTGGGGGTTAAAAAATGGAGATTCTGTTTCTTACCGGAATGAGCGGCGCGGGAAAGAGTGCCGCTGTCAGGTACTTGGAAGACTGCGGATATTTCTGCATGGACAACGTCCCGCCTTATGTTCTGCCGGACCTTGTAAAGAGCTTTTTCAGAGGCAGAAACGGAGAGGGATTTTCCACACCAAAGCTGGCCTTTGTAGTCGACATCAGATCACAGGAATACCTGGACGGTTTTGATGAAGCATTAGCGCTCATCAATGAAGAAGTGGGATGCCCTTATAAGGTCATATTCCTTGAAGCTTCCGACCAGGTACTCATAAGCAGATACCAGCAGACAAGAAGAAAGCACCCTCTGGCAGGCAAGAAGGGATCTCTTACAAAGGCTCTTTCTGAAGAGAGGAAGATGCTCGAGAACATAAGAGAGATCGCAACCGTCGTAGTTGACACGTCATTTCTTACGGATGCCGAGCTCTGCAAAGCGATAGGCGACATAATAAAGAATCAGGACAGCCAGAGCATTTTAGTCGTTGTTGAATCTTTCGGATTCAAGTACGGCCTTCCCGTAGACTGCGATTACGTGTTTGACGTAAGATTTTTGCCGAACCCTTTCTATCTGCCTCAGCTTAGAAACTTTACGGGTAAGGACGATGAGATAGCCAAGTATCTTGAAGGATTCCGTGAGACGAGCGAGTTTAACTACATGACCTCCGAGATCTTGTCTTATGTAATTCCTTTTTATGAGAAGGAAGGCAAGGGTTCTGTCCATATCGGAATCGGCTGCACCGGCGGAAGACACAGATCCGTTTACTGTGCTGAGACGATCGCGAAAAAGATGGCAGAGAACGGCATTAAGTGCATAGTTACTCACAGAGACGTAGATAAGGAACCTCACAGATATACCAAGAAGGCGGATGAGACCTGATGGAAGACAGCTTCTCTGTCAGAGTTAAGATCGAGACGGCGACAAAGGCCGTAAAAAAGCCCGCCCAGAGGCAGACTGCGCTATGCGGACTGCTGATGAGTGAAGAAGGCTTCGGCCAAGCAGGCGGCGCCAATGAGATCAAGATCCCCGAGAGGCTTAGCGAACTTATAATCCAGCTGTTCGAAGCCGAGAACGTAAAGTGCAGTTATTCCAAGGGCAGACTTATCGTAGGAGACTTAAGCGCAAGCAAGCTCCCCGAACGCTGCTGCGAACTATTGGCTGACATCACCAACGGCAAACTCGCAACTGAAGACGCGCGAAGGATTCTTAGAGGCGCATTCTGGAATTCAGGTTATTGTTCCAATCCCGCCAAGAGCTACCGCATCGAGTTCATCGTTCAGGACGAGAAGACCGCAGACCTCATATCTTCATGTCTTAATACATTATCTATTAAACATATAAGGGCAGAGCGCGAGAACGCCTATGCCGTCTACTTCAAGAACGGCGACGATGTCTCTGATTTCCTTGGCTACATCGGAAGTCCTTCGGCGATGATGGAGTTCGAGAACGTCCGCATCGAGAAAGACATCAAGAGCAAGGTTGTAAGGACCATCAATTGCGACGAGGGCAACACCAAGCGTCAGGCTGATGCGGCCGCCGCCAGAAACGAACTCATCACAAAGGTCATGCAGTCAGGCAAGGCAAATAAGCTCTCACCAGAACTCAGAGAAGCTGCAAAGGCACATATGGAGAACCCGGGCGCATCGCTTGCTGAACTGGGCGCCATGATGGATCCCCCGATCGGTAAATCAGGCATGAGACACCGCCTCGATAAGATCGCGGAGTTCGCAAAAGAATTGTAATTAGAGCTGATAAATTTTCAATCGAACAACAACCGGTAATAATGCCTGAAAACGAACCCCTTCTTCGGGGTTCATTTTTTTCTTAGTGCTATAATTCTCGGGCACCGCGCAAAGGAGATAGAAAATGATATACGAAAAGCATTCATATGTTACAGGCAGTATGTGTGACGGTAAGCTTCAGCTCTCGATACTTGCAGCCGATGAGATCGTCGAGAATGCCGTTACCGAATTAATGGGTGACCTCGGAATCGACGGAATAGTCGCTAAGGAAAAGTACAAGGCCATGTGGCTTATTGTAAAAAACAACATCTGTTTTATCAGAAGACCCGCATGGCGTGAGAAATTCACGGTTTACTGCTATATCTCTAAGCATTCGACAGTTAAGTTAAACATAGATACGATCGTTAAAGATGAAAAGGGAGAAATCCTTGTTAAGGCAAGGATCGAGCTCGCAGCAATTGACCTCGAGACAGGAAAGATCCGCAAGGCAGAAACTGTAGGTTTTACTGAAGATATGGAAAACCCCGTTGAGACAGAAGGCCTTGAGTTTGCACGTTTCTCCAAAGATCCCGGTGAACTTGCTGAATCAGTTATTGTACGTTCAACGAGCCTCGATTACTGCTATCACACCAACAATATCGAATACGTAAGATTTGTATTAAACACCTATGGTATTGATCAGTTTAAGCAGCATGAGCCGAAGCAGGTTGAGATCCATTACGGCAATCAGTCTTTTGAAGGCGAGAAGCTGGATATAAACAAGCTCAGTACCGAAGACGGAGATCTCTTCAACATAACACGTGACGGAAACCTTATTACTTCCTGCAATATTAAGTGGTTCTGAAGGGAGAATTAACCCCTCAAATACCGGGTTAAACTCATCAAAAATCCCTTATTTTATAACATTTGCAGAGGTCGTTTGATACTCAAAGTTTGAGATTAAATTACAGCCGTGTTACAATATGCGTTAACTTTTTGAAAAGGGAACAAATTGAGGGGTATTTATGAAGCGCGGCGACCAGTACATCGAGCCGGATAACAGCTATTACAAGCCTTCGAGGGATCAGAACGAGGGTACGATGACTCTTGTGGTCATTATCACTCTGCTCTTCGTCTGTCTTACAGGTGTGCTTGCCGCGGTATATTTTAAGAAGACTACCGCAAAAGAGACTCTGGCTAACGTCGACACCACTGACCAATCAGGTTTTATCTCAGTAGCTTCTCCTACTCCAACCCCGATGCTCCCCTTAGCTGACTATCAGAATCCCATTCTTTATCCCGCAACCGCATCTGTATATATTGATCCCGAAGCTGCCGTAGTAGCTGAGTGCCAGCCTTCTGCCCGCGGAATCAATGAGACCGTCATGGTGAACGGTTCGGTTTTCGACGGAGATTACAGCAGAGAGAATCCCATCTATATGGGAGATCCTCTGTACTACGGATCAATCCCGGGAATCTTTACATACAGAGGAAACAACTTCAGAAACTGTGCTTCCTATGGTTATACGAATATCTACAGAGGCGCACTTACACAGAGATGGGAGTTTGACGGAATAGGCACCAAGCTTGCTTCGACCATGAACTTCGAGTGGTCAGGTGTCAGGTGGACAGGCCAGCCGCTGGTCGTTGAATGGCCCGCAGATGTCCGTCAGAACATGAACATGTACGATTCAGCCAAGCAGCAGCAGTCTCTTACAGAGGTAATCGTTGCCGCATTGGACGGTAAGGTATATTTCTTCAACCTGCAGAACGGTGAGCAGACCAGAGACCCGATCGATGTCGGCGTTTCCATCAAGGGAACACCTGCCATTGACCCGAGAGGTCTGCCGATCCTTTATGTAGGACAGACCGATAACAACGGCGGTACAGTCTTCGGCATGTATATCTACTCGCTGATGGACGGTTCGCTCCTGTACTACTACGACGGTTCTGATGACGGTGCTTACAGAAGCAACTGGAATGCGTTCGACTCTTCACCGATCATTGACGGCAATTCGGATACTCTTATCTGGCCTTGTGAGAACGGTTATATCTACACATTCAAACTCAACTCGTCCTTCTCGGGCGGTACGGTTACGGTATCACCTGAAGTTACGGGCTATAAGTACATGTTCAATGACAACGTAGGTTCGCACATGGGCGTCGAGAGTTCGATCGCAGTATATGGCAACTATGGTTATTTCATGGATAACACGAAGAATCTGTGCTGCCTGGATCTCAATACGCTTGATATGGTATGGACCAAAGTCTTGGGCGACGATTCTGACGTTACTCCCGTCATCGATGAAGAAGATGGAATACCTTATGTTTATATCGGAACCGAAGTAGATAACCAGGGCGGCACAGGTGAGTATTGTGGTGCTGCTTATATCTACAAGATCAACGGTCTTACAGGTGAAGAGGTATGGCAGAATTCGATGTCATGCTATACGTTTAACGGCGAATCTTCTGATTCTGACCAGAGCGGCGGATGCTTCGGTAACATAATCATCGGTAAGGGCAAGATCTCCAATCTCGTTATTTTCTCATTTAGTATGACAAGCGCCCTTGCTAGCGGTAATAAAGTTGTTGCTTATGACAAGGACTTAGGTACCGTTGTTTGGGAATATAATATGAACATCTATTCGTACAGTTCGCCTGTCGATTTCTACGATTCTGAGGGGAACGCGTATATCGTGATCTGCGACTCGATCGGCCAGATCCATATGATAAGCGCGGAAGTGCTTCCTGAGGGACAGGAGAGACGTATTACATATATCCAGACCAGAAAGCACATTGGTCAGTCCAATGAGACTTCTTCGGGTATCTGTATCGAGGCTTCTCCTATTGTTTACGAAGGAATGCTTGTCGTAGGAACGACTTCCGGAAGCGTATTCGGAGTTGCGATAGAATAAGGAGCACTAATGGACTTTGAGAAAGCGTACGGAGCTATAACTGTTTTGGAGGTCGAGATAAGGACCTTTGCAAACGAGGGTTATGCAGTGAAGTATGATTTCGGACGCAAGGTTATTTCCTGGCGTGATAATTACATGTGGAATAACAATTTCACGAGATCCATTAATGATGCGAATATGGCGTTAATCAAGGAGAAACTCCCCGAATCAGGTATGCTCGAGTGGATGCATGGTTATAACCTTGGTCTGACCGAAGAGTACGGCGATAAGACAGCGATTCCGGGTGAGTGGAAGATCGAAGTCGAGTTCAAGGACAAGTCACGCATGAAGGCAGGTGCGGAGCAGCATTTCCCAAAGAAGTGGAAGAACCTTAAGAGCTTGATCGAAGCGACAGCAGGCTGCAGTTTTGTTTTGAGATAACGGTCTTTTCGGGGATAGAAGATCAGGGGTGGCAGGCATAAGGCCTGCTTTATTATTTATAATATAGCCTTTAACCCCTTGTATGTGATAAAATCAAACAGTATGTCCGAAGATATACTTGGACATATGAAGATAGGAGAGAGATTTTGGATTATCTGGAAGGTTTGTTGCTCGGAAGACTTTGGAGCGATACGGATTTTGAGAACCGCAGACACTTTGGTCTGTTCGTTATCTATGGCCTTCTTGTCGATGCCATCATCTTGTTCCTCTACATTACAGGCCAGGGACTTTTAGGATTCGGCAGCATAGGTCCTATCCACATCGCGATCTTCGTATTGCTTTTCCTGGCTAATCCCTTTATCTGCTTCAGATACTATCGAATGCCCTTGTGGGGCAAGTGTATTATTTTGATCGTAAAGATTTTCAAATCTTATCTGATCGTCAGCTATACAGTCAGTCTTCTTCTTCCGAAGCTCTCGGTTAAGGTTGATGATCTTCAGGATTTTCTCATCGGTTATCTCAACAGCACGCTTGAGACATACACTGAGAAATTCCAGGCAAGTGCAGGTTCTTTCTCAACGGTATTGGGAGTTCTTGCAGGCGGCGTCCACGTCGTTGGTGTCGTATTGCTGCTCGCTTTGGCAGCAGTCGTCATCCCGAGCCTTATCTATCTGGCAGTTAAGATCGTCCAGTTCGTTTGGGACTGGGTCGTAAACACATTAATCATTAAGAGGTTTTTCCCTCAGAGAAAATAAGGAGGCATTAAGGAGTACTTATGGCTGAGCTTAGAGACAAGATCGATATAACGGTTGAAGAGCTCGAGGAATCCCTCGGCGCCGTAAGACTACCCCGCTTTATCGCAGAATCCGAGAACACTTTCGTTGGCAGGATCGATGCGATCTGCGATGAGATCTGCTCTGATCCCAACAAGAGAGCGGTGTTCGTATCAGGCCCCACTTCTTCAGGAAAGACAACATTCACATTAAGACTTTCCAATACGATCAATGCCAGAGGCCGCAAGGCTTTCCACTTGTCTCTTGATGACTACTACAATCTCAAGAGCCTTAAGTGCGATAAGGACGGCAGACCTGATTTTGAGACGATTGATGCTCTTGACGTCGACAGGATCCAGAGAGACATCAAGGCACTCTTAAATGGCGAGACAGTTGTTCCTCCGTTCTTCGATTTTCTTACGAGAACACCCATGGAAGGCGATCCTGCCAATGCGATCTGCCTTGGCGATGACGGCGTTCTGGTCGTAGAAGGACTTCACGGTCTCTCACAGAGGATCTCGGGTGACTGTCCTGCTGAGAAGTGCTCGAAAGTTTTCATCATGCCATACGGAAATGTCTTCTGTGATTACAAGCTGATGGACAGCAACGAGATAAGACTTCTTCGAAGAATTATCAGAGATTACCGCCACAGAAGCGCACATGCACTTGCTACTATCGATTACTGGCCCATGATCCAGAGATCCGAAGAGAAGTACTATGAGGAATACCTTACCTGTGCCGATTACCATGTCAATTCTTTCCTTGCTTATGAGAGTCTCATAATCGCGCCTATGGCGATGGGAGACATCAAGGAAGCGCTGACCAAGGCTTTGCACGGTTCCATCGAGCCGAGTGTCTTCATGGAGAAGTCACCTTCAGGCAAGGCTTTTGCCGACCTCTCGGCAGCACTCGTAAAGGCTAACAAGCTCATGGGAGATCTGGGCAAGATCCCGGTAATAAGTCCCGATCAGGTACCGGCTGAATCCATCCTGAATGAATTCATCTCGGCACACTGATTATCTCGAATAAAGGAGGCAGATAATGCCTATTAGAATAGCTGACAATCTTCCGGCAAGGCACATCCTTGAGCAGGAAAGAATATTCGTTATGGAGGAGAACAGGGCGCTGTCTCAGGACATCCGTCCCATCAAGATCGTTATCCTCAATCTCATGCCCGATAAATCGACTACGGAGACACAGCTCTTAAGAGCCCTGTCCAATTCTCCGATCCAGGTCGACATCGAGCTTCTGTTTACCAAGACACACCAGTCGAAGAACACACCGGCTGAGCACCTCCTGAAGTTCTACAAGACCTTCGATGAGGTCTCCGAAGAGTTCTTTGACGGCATGATAATTACCGGCGCACCCATCGAGAAGCTTCCTTTTGAGGAAGTTGATTACTGGCCGGAATTAGTGGAGATCATGGAGTGGAGCAAGACACACGTTTACTCGACACTGCATCTGTGCTGGGGCGCATTTGCAGGCCTCTACTACCATTACGGAATCCCTAAGATTGTGCTCGATAAGAAGGTGTTCGGTGTTTTCGAGCACTCCATGACATGGTCAAGACCCGTAAAGCTCTTCAGAGGCTTTGACGATATCTTCTACGTTCCTCATTCACGCTACACCGAAGTTAAGCGCGAGGACGTTGAGAAGAGGAGCGATCTGAGGATCTTATCCGAATCCGAAGAGTGCGGCATCTACGCAATATCGGATCTTCACGGCAGACAGTTCTTCATCACGGGCCACTCAGAGTACGACAAAGACACGCTCGACAAGGAATACAAGAGAGACTTGAACGCCGGTCTTACCGACGTCGATCTCCCGAAGAATTACTACGTCAATGACGATCCTGCACAGGGACCGCTCCTCAGATGGAGATCTTCTGCGACTCTCATGTATACGAACTGGCTCAATTACTACGTATATCAGGAGACACCGTTCGATATCAGCTCGATCAAGAGCATCCGCAACGAAGACCTGATCCCGAACAGAGACTTGGAGAAGAATGGCTGAGATCGTAAATCTTGACAGTGAAATCATCAAGGGATTTGAACCCGTAAGGCCTGCGGACGGACACAAGAACACGTTCGGCCAGGCTCTTATCTGCGCTGGTTCCGAATACATGACCGGTGCCGCAGTATTGGCTTGCGGCGCAGCATTAAGGTCAGGCGCGGGACTCGTTAAGGTGTTCTCGGAGGACAAGACCCTTAGCGCCATTAGCTGCAACGAGCCTTGTGCTCTGCTCGAAGCAAGACCTGAGAAGACAGCCGATCTGTTAAGAAAAGCTTCTTCTCTCTGCGATAAATCTTCTGCCGTACTTATCGGCTCGGGCATTCCCGCCGATTACAAGGACATGGAAGCTTTGATTGAAGTCTTCTTAAGCAAGGCAAAGAATGTCGTGCTCGACGCAGGCGCGCTTTCCGGCAAGCCCGACGTTTTATACAGACTTAAGGAGAGGCTTAAGGCCAGAGAGATCCCCGCTGTCATCACGCCTCACACGGGCGAGTTCGCGAGGATGTTAAGGCTTACGACTGCTGAGATTTCTGACAATGCTGAAGAGCTCGCTCTTAAGTTTGCTACGGAGAACAATGTCGTTGTCGTTCTTAAGAGCGCGAAAACGATAATTGCCACACCTGACGGCAGGCTCTTTGTAAATGACGCTGCGAACAGCGGACTTGCCAAGGGCGGTTCGGGCGATGTCCTGGCAGGACTTCTTACGGGATTATTGGCGCAGGGGTTAGAACCCTATAAGGCTGCCTGCGCTGCAGTTTATATACATTCGAAGTCGGGAGAATCCGCAGCCGCTGAACTCGGCGCGAGATTCATGCTTCCCGAAGATCTTATAGTTTATCTGCCTGACGGATATTTAGAGGCAGGGTGGAGATGAGTTACTGATATGGAGAACCGTTTAGGTACTGACAGCATATTTGACCGTTCATGCGTTGAGATCGACCTCGACGCTCTGAAGCATAACTTCGAAGAGATCAAGAAGGCGACGACTCCGGGCACGGGGATCCTTGCCGTTGTTAAGGCTGATGCTTATGGCCACGGCGCGCTTGAGACCGCCAAGACCCTGATCGATTCAGGTGCTGCAGGTTTGTGCCTTGCAACCATCGATGAGGCAGTTGAACTTCGAAAGCACGGGATCGACGTTCCCATGATGACCCTGGGATTTACCGATCCTTCCAGATTCAAGGATGCGGTCAGATATGAAGTCGAGCAGGCCGTCTATTCTTATGAGATCGCAAAGGCGTTGTCCGATGAAGCGGTCAAGGCAGGAAAGACATGTAAGATCCACATCAAGCTCGATACGGGCATGGGCAGGATCGGATTTAAAACTGACGGATCAGAGACTGAAGAGATCGTTAAGTCATGCACACTGCCGGGCATTGAGCCTTACGGCATTTTCTCGCATTTTGCAGTTGCTGATACAGATGACGACGAGTACACGAAGTATCAGTACGGTCAGTTCATGAAGCAGATCGAAGAACTCGATGGCAGGGGAATTCATTTTGCCAAGAGACATATCTGCAACAGTGCCGGAATCTTAAGATTCCCCGAGATGCACTTAGATCTCGTCAGAGCAGGCATCATCCTCTACGGCCTTATGCCGCCCGGATGCCCGAAGCCTGTTGTTGACATTGAACTCAAGCCGGTAATGAACTGGTATGCAAAGGTAATCCACGTTAAGACGGTTCCTGCAGGAACTACAGTAAGCTATGGCAGACACTTCACGGCCGAGAAGGAGACCGAAGTCACAACGGTCGGAATCGGTTATGCTGACGGTCTGTCCAGAAGACTCTCAAACGGCTTCGAACTAATTATCGGAGGCAAGAGATGCCCTATCATCGGTAACATCTGCATGGACATGTGCATGGTTGATACGACTGATTTGGAAGTAAGGCCTAAGATCGGCGATAAGGTAGTGGTTTTCGGAAGCACGAGATCAGCAGACGAACTCGCCGAACGCCTCGGAACTATCAATTACGAGATAACCTGTGACGTCGGTAAGAGAGTAAGAAGGATCTACGTCGGGGGATAATTGAAGCGAAATCCCTATATATATAATAATTCTTGATGAAAAATCACGGGAATTGCGATATAATACTTGCGCTTTATTTACAAGAACTAAGGAGAATGCCAATTAATGAGCACTTTGGTGAATAGCTTTAAGACACAGGAAACAAGGAAGAAGATCCTCTTCACATTCCTTATCGTATCCGTTCTTTGTCTGCTCACGATCGTTCCGATCCCCGGACTTAACCACGGAGCTGCTTCTGCAGCTATCAATGACTGGGGCGACATGGGTACGGTCATCAATATCCTTTCCGGACATGCTCTTATTAACGTCTCAATCACAAGCCTCGGTATATATCCGTTCCTCGTAGCATCAATCGTCATGCAGATCGTTGTTATCGCTGTTCCGCAGCTCCGCAATCTGTCACAGATGGGTGACGAGGGAACAAAGAAGATCACCAAGCTCACAAGGATCGCTTCGATCGCTGCAAGCGTTCTTTTCGCAGTTCTTTACTGCGTAGGCATGAGAAATGCAGTTACAACACAGATGAATTACTGGCTCGCAATCGTTATCGCAGGTCTGTCCGTTGCAGTAGGCAGCGCTTTCTGCGGATGGTGCGTAGAGCTTATCAATAACAAGGGCATCGGCGACGGCCTCACGGTCATCATCGTTGCAAGCATCGCAAGACATATTCCCAGCGGCATCATCAGCCTGTTCAACACTGCAGATGAGGTCCTCGGAAGAATCCCTGCCATCTGCATTGCAGTTTTCGGATGCATTTTGTTTATCGGTGCAATCTTCCTCGCAATCTTCTTCAACATGGGCGAGAAGAAGGTCCGCATCATCTTCTCCAAGAGAACTGTCGGAATGAAGCAGTACGGCATGCAGAACCAGGTTATTCCGCTCAAGGTTACCCAGGCAGGAATCATGCCCGTTATCTACACACTCGTAATCACATTGCTTCCTTCTGCAATCATTGCAATGGTAGTTCCCGGAACGGATATCGCATGGGTTGAGATGTTCAAGAACTTCTTCACCAATGTATCCTTTATTCCGTTCTTCATCGTTTTCGTAGTCTTCTTTACGTATGTATTCTCAATGATGCAGTTCAATCCTATCGATATGTCCAGCCAGATCAAGGAGAACGGCGGATATATCCAGGGCTTAAAGCCCGGCAGACCGACTGCTCAGTACCTGTTGAATATGTACACCAATTTGAATCTTGCAGATAACGTTTATCTCGTCCTTGTCTGCGTTGTTCCCATGATCCTTAGCTTTATCCCCGGTTTTAGAGGCGTATGCCTCGCAGGTTTCGGTCTTGTACTTATCGCAGGCGGATTCATCGAGATGAAGACGCTTCTCGATAACGCTCTTAAGGCAGAGGAAGAGAAGGCTAAGGCAGCAGGCAAAGACAAGAAACGTAAGAATTACAACAAAAAGTAAGGGAGGAACATTTATGAATCTGATCATTCTCGGTACACCCGGTTCAGGCAAAGGCACATCAGCAACAGTATTAAGAGAGAAGTTTGATCTTGCTCACATCTCCACGGGCGATCTTTTCAGATATAACATCAAAGAGAACACTCCCCTCGGAATCGAAGCAAAGTCTTACATCGACAAGGGCGCTCTCGTTCCCGATGACGTTACCATCAGAATGGTAGAAGACCGTCTCTCCAATCCCGATTGCGAGAAGGGTTACATCCTCGACGGCTTCCCCAGAAATATCGCTCAGGCTCAGGCTCTCGATGAGATGCTCGCTGCCAAGGGTTCGAAAATCGATGCAGTCGTTTATGTAATCTGCGACGATGAGACCATCATGGACAGAGTTACTACAAGACGTGTCTGCGAGAAGTGCGGCGCAAGCTTCAACGTTAAGTACATGCCCACTAAGGTTGAGGGTGTCTGCGACGTCTGCGGCGGCAACGTTATCCAGAGATCTGACGATAACCCTGAGACAGTAGCTAAGAGACTTGAGACATACAGAGTTAACACACAGCCCCTTATCGATTTCTACAATGAGAGAGGAATCATCGTTGAGGGCGACAACAATGTAAGCTCAGAAGCCTGCATCGCTTCCATCGAGGCAGGTCTTAAGAATTTAGGACTCTAATTAGAAAAAGGTATTATAAATGGTAGAAATCCTTACCAATGAAGAATTTGAGAAGATGAAGGCGGCAGGCAAGATTCTGCAGCACGTTTTCAAAGCATGCAGAGATGAGATCAAGCCCGGTATATCCACCCACGACGTTGATAAGCTCTGCTATGACATTATCAGAAGCTATGATGCCATCCCGTCATTTCTGAATTACGGACAGCCTCCGTTCCCCGGAACGATCTGCGCTTCCGTTAATGATGAAGTCGTTCACGGTATTCCGAGAAAGTCGAGAATTCTTCAAGAAGGTGATATTATCTCTGTTGATGTCGGCGCTATTCTTGACGGATATCAGTCGGATGCCTGCAGAACTTACATGGTCGGCGAGGTTGCTCCCGAAGTTAAGGATCTTGTAGAGCGTACCGAGAAGTCCTTCTGGAAGGGCTTGGAGTTCGCCAAGGTCGGCATGAGAACAGGTGACATCGGCCATGCGGTTCAGGAATACTGCGAGAGCTTCGGCTACGGAGTAGTAAGAGAACTTACAGGCCACGGTATCGGAACAACGATGCACCAGGATCCGGACGTTCCCAATTACGGAAGACCGGGTCACGGCTACAAGCTCAAGAAGGGCATGGCCATCTGCATCGAACCGATGATTACATTGGGTACCAGAGAGATCGAGATCTTAGACGATCACTGGACTATAGTTACACAGGATGGCAAGCCTGCCAGCCACTACGAGAACACGATTTTAATTACGGATGAGGGTCCGTACCTTACAACTTATGACTATGAGGAGGGTTTTTAATGGCGAAGGAAGATGTTATTGAAGTACTGGGAGTAGTTGATGAAGCATTGCCCAATGCAATGTTCAAGGTAAAGCTCGACAGCGG
>Ga0310696_10001633_pt1 | contig 32054 bp, 33 predicted proteins | sample AusTroGonzalo_MG_4_FD_203885 | JGI IMG/M metagenome (GOLD analysis project Ga0310696, IMG submission 203885) | Bovine rumen microbial communities from tropical cattle in Woodstock, Queensland, Australia - Gonzalo_02 (v2) (version 2) | ecosystem: Host-associated > Mammals > Digestive system >... | reverse complement strand
CTATAATATACTTGTCTATGGTTAATCCCAGCGCAAGAGCTTTGTTGTTTACACCTATGCGCTGGTTTTCTGTATCTTGGGTATCTGTACTAACCCGTAAATATGCATATACTGTCATATCTTAATCCTCAAATATGCCGCTAGCTGTTTCACGAGATTGCATAAACGGGTTATATCCATATTGGTTACCATAACCACGTTTTTCGTTCTCAATTTCTTTGGCGATGTCGGCTTGTTTTATCTGTTCGCAAATACTGGCCCATTTGTAAATTAAACGTTCGTATCTGTTGCTTTCGTCAGTATATTCTCTGTATTTCTTATCAAAATCGACTCGTTTGCCTCTCCAATGTTTTAATTTGTTTGCTTTTCTTTTACTGTTAGTTTTCCACGTGTTTGTCTCCGCAATTACTCTATCGCATTCGTCAATTTTATCCTTAAACCAATCTTCCGTTTTGTATGTGCGCTGGATCTTGTTTTGGTAGCGCTCAAGTAATTCGAAAGCTGACATCTGAGGCATAATGCCAGTTGCCTTATGGCGCATATCATCTGCTTCTAGATCTTGCCATTCTTGTTTTGATTTGAGTTCTTCTAGTGCTCGTTTCAACAGTTTGTCTTCGTATTCAGATAGTTTATCAACAATTTCAAAAACAGGGCTGTTTTCTAAATGTTTACGAAATCTCTCTGTGTTATAGTAATCCCCGTGTTTAATAGCTATTTCATCTGCATATTCCTGATACGTGTCGTTTCCTTCGTATTCCATTGTGTTATCCTCTTTGTTTTGCGCACGTGCGTATAGGGGTTGATATTTGAAAATATTTATTGGTTGTTGGGCTGTACGATCTGGGTTTGAATCCAAGCGTCCAGGTCTTCCTTGCGATACCGAATACGATTGCCCCAGCGCACAAAAGGTATTTTGTCTTTACCATAATGTCGCCAGGTGTTTAATGTTCCGACAGTTGTCCCCAGGTATTCTGCTGCTTCTTTTTGTGTCATTAAAATTTTTGAGCTAATCATATATTACTCCTTTGTTATCATGGTTAATGGTCAAACACAGTGTTTAACTTTCATAAACACAATAACAATGAAGGGAACAAAAAACCGTACAAATCACGGATTTGCAACTTGTGATCGATTTTATATACAAAAAATACCCCATAAAATGTTAGTTGGGAGCATTTTTGTATACGTAAATTTAGGAATGTGGTGTTTTTTTATGCGTTCTATTTAATAATGATTATATCTATTTGGTCCGAATCAATGTCTAAATTTGTTATTTGTTCTACAAATTCTACACTTGCTGTTTTGGGGTTTTTGAAAAAATATTTATAAATATTCAAGATGGCAAAAGCATTCTTCAATATATTATCAATACGATCTTCTTTATCAAATCCTTTGATGCCATATTGTATTATTTCGTCACGAGTTATAAGTTTACCAGGATGTTGCATAATATATTTGATAACTTGGCGACTTTTATTATCGTTTCTAGCAAATTTTTTGATAAGTGTTTTTTGAAGATTGCCAGTATACAAATAAACACAATCATCATCTTCGTATTTTAACGAAAGAGTCGTCGGGTTTTGCCAAGTATTTGGTCCAGGAAATATTCTTCTTAATTCTGCAAAATTTATAAACACATCTGTAAATGTAAAAAAGGTGGAAGAAATTATATTTTGGTCCCAATTTAATTTGTCGTCCTCAGATATGCTTATTGATTGTGGTTGTGGATACAATATCGTTGGAAAATTTTTATCACGACCAAAAACGCATATGTTCTTTTCAATGAGAGCAAGTTTTAATTTTGCACAGGAAACAGTCATCTTTTGTAAATATTCTTCCCATGTATATGTGGGTTTGGGCAAATATTGTCCCCAAATAGAATCATTCGTCGTTTCAGGGGTTGGTCGTATAAAACCTGAGGCTTCTTCTTGTGTTTTTGTCATAGGTGGACGTTGGAAAGCAATCCATTCACAAGCTTGTTGCAAAGTACATTTATCTAAATTTTCACCACCAAACATAAAAAATCCTTTATTTCCTTGAGTTATATCATACTAAATAACGTTTGATATTCAAGGTTTTTACATAATAAAAATAGCTGATTTTGGTAGCAAATAGGTAGCAAACACTAAAGTAAAAGAAAAAGGGTTTCGTCTGAAACCCTTGGAAATCTTGGCTCGGGCAACTGGACTCGAACCAGTGACATACGGATTAACAGTCCGTTGTTCTACCGACTGAACTATGCCCGAATAACAGAGCCTATATTATACCTAAAATCCGCACAAGTCAAGGACTTTTTAAACATTTTATGGGGCTTGATTTTCTGCGATTTTCGCCTGCTGATTATACGGACAAATATGTCAATATATGACTTTTTACAAAAAAACATAAAAAATAACAGTGAAAACATAGGGGTAAATAATACGATGTGTACGCGTAGTCACACATACTGTTTTTGCCCGAATTTCTAACAAAAACTTTGGTGCGACCAAAGAGATTATTACCAATGCTAGATTTCTGCAAACACTCTTTTATGCTTCACGAGTTTTTGTTAAAAACTTAACCAATTCCACAGGTGCTTTGCACGTTACCACAGGCCAAATTTGGTTCATATCCTTATCGACCACCACATCTTTATCAGATAATCGTTTACACTGCAATATATTGTGTTTTAAGTCAATAGAATCAACAACAATCGGCCCAGATGAAATATCATTACTTTGAACAACAGTATAAAAATACTTTTTAACAATGCCCAGATTTTTAATATCGTACACCAAACCATCTTGGTTTTCGGTAATATAAAATGGAAACTCAGGCATACCATCTGGTTTCATATATCCTGATTCCGTACGGATTACTTTGGCAAAAGTTGGACCTGTTGTTGGGGTATAACGCATCAAGAAAGAATCTGACAACCCATAACCCGTCCGAGGCAGAGGTTTTCGAGTCATAAAGTCATAATAATCCTTCATATTTCTCAATGACGATTGCTCAAGAAAATATTTGCTGTCATATGTCAAATCCTGGGGTTCCAGGAATTTCCGATACTTTATCTGATAAAATTTAGCAAAAGCCTGTTCCTGAACCATGTACGGATATAAATCAAAATAATAGAAATAGAACATATTACGACTACACTTATACGGATTATACGGACCGCCACCCAATAAACCCATTTTACTACCCCTTTATTTTTTATTAATATATTGTATCAAACATAACCCATATTGATGTTGATATAAACACCTGTAAAAAAGTTTATAAATCAGAATCACTAAGTCCAATTTCGTTCATTTCAAACCATTTCGGACGAAATGATAAGACAAGGATTTGTTTTTGTCAAGAAATATATTGGTAATTATATAGATACGCGATTCGGTTGATTTTGTCATTTTTTATCATGTAGTTTTGCAAAGACATTTTGATGATTGGGATTTCCAATTCATCCTTGGTTATGCCCGCATGGTGGCTTTTACAGGTTTCACAGTTATGGTTTTCCCATAAATTGTATTTCCCCGTTGCAAGAGCAACATAGTCGCCGATAAAGCGTACGGGTTTCCCAGCGTGTAAATATTCTTTTTCAAATTCATCTTTGGTTACTAGTTTGAAATCGTTACCAAGGTGTTTATTGAATATTTCGGGAAACCGCTGTTTGTATTCTGGTTTTACAAAAAACGATACGCAACGTGCTTCAAGTGACGTTGGTACAGATAAGCAATTTGCTATTTCAGGGAAATCTTCCACAAACAAATTATCTGTGTCTGTATGGCCGTGGTCGGCGGTTATCAAAACGTCCGTTTTGTTATTAATTTTCTTGAACGCGTTTTCTATTTTTCGTTCCATTTCGCACAATATTTTTTTGGCTTTTTCGTCCTTTGAACCAACAATATGTAATGTGCTATCTGGTTCTGGCCAGTAAGAGTATATGTAAGCATTGGTTTCACGGTTACATGTTTCCACAACTTCTTTTAGCCAATCATCAAAATTATCAGCCCCGCCCATAAACCAGGGAACCACAGCAAATGCCTGTTTCCCGTGTTCATTCATTTGTTCGACCACAGTTTTACATGGTAGAGTGCTAGAATGTTGTGGCAATTTAGAATCTTGCCGTGTGTAAAAGTTTTTATTCGTGAATACTTCAACGACTTCATTTATTTCTGGAAAGTATTGTGCCCAACCAACAAAACCAGTTTCCCATGGCATTTTACCAGTAAGGTATGCGGTTGTAGCCGCCACAGTTGTCGCCGGAATAATAGCTGTTTCTGTGTCGGTCAAATGACTGGCAAAGAAACCGTTTTTGTTCAACAGTTTGTTCATTACTGTAACACCCATGCCATCTAAAACCATAATTAACCGATTCTTACCAGTCGCGTTTTGCATTTCTTTTAAGCGTTCTAGGATCGCCATTTTATATTCCTTTTGTTTTTTTGACTAAATTTTTCAATAAAAATTGGCTTTGGGCTTACCCCTTATGGTGCCAAAGCCAATTAAACCCATAACACCATAAGGGGTCAATAGGTGCGATAAAAACCACGTACACAAAATTGTGCTAATATAGAATTATGAAGAAAATTCATGCTATTCATTATCATTTCAAGTAAAATTGTAGGCGTTTTTTTATGAATGTCAATGATGTTCTGACTTTAATTTGCCGAATATTGCGGTGCTGTGTATAGATCCGTCGGGCCAAACTTGTCTTTCGCGCAGTACCCCCTCTAAAACATAATGGTTATTTTGGGCACGTCGCACCGAAGCAAAATTTTTGACATCGCACCAAATATAAAGTTTGCGCAAATCAAGTGTATTAAAGCCAAGGTCTTCGATAACGGGTATAAGCAAATTTACGATTCCTTGTCCACGGGATTCGGGACGTAGCCAATAACCGATTTCAGCAGTTCGGTTCCTTACATCTATGCCCGATAAACCAATTTCGCCAAGTAATTCATCCCCAAGAAAAATACCATACATTGCGTAACCCCAATCTTTTTCGTCCTGGTATTTCTTTTGATATGCCATATAAACATCGGTCACGGTTTGATAAGATTGACCACGCATCCAAAAATTGAAACCGTCTTTGTCCTTGGAAAACGCATCAAATATCTGTTGCGCGTATTCCCATGTTTTTGGAATGGGGCGCAATACAAACGTGTTAACTATAATTTTTTCCGGCTTCATTTGTTCCCTTTTGAACGATTATATCATAAAGGTGTTTGGTAGAAATAGAGTTTTTTATTCTTATTTTTTGCACCAGTTGATTTGACCAAATCTGGCTTGAAAAGGTGTTATTATATTTGCATAATAAAGACAAAAGGACGAGAAATATGTTTAAAATTTCAAAATCAGATTATGTGACAGGAATGAAATGTCCGTGTGCTTTGTGGTTCAGGAAACACCGTAAGGATTTAAGTGTCGAAAAGAACCAAGTCATTCTTGATAGGGGAACCGCCGTTGGTGAATTGGCGTGTGAACGTTTCCCAAATGGTGTGCGTGTGACCGCAAAACCATGGGAATACGAGGCGCTGGCTCAAACAGATGACGCTATTCGTGAAAACGCACCGTTTATATACGAGGCGACTTTTTCAACGCCAACAAATGAACTTTGTGCGGTTGATATATTGCGCAATAACAAAGATGGAACTTGGGATATCATAGAAGTTAAATCAACAACCGCCCCGCATGATTATCACCTTGTTGATGTGTCTTTCCAAAAATATGTTTGTAAAACGTGCGGTCTAAATATAAACAAGTGTTTTGTTATGACGTTGAACCCACGGTATGTGCGTAACGGTGATATAGATATTGAAGAGTTATTTACTTTGCACGATGTTACCGATGAAATTCAAGATTTTGATTATGTCCAAACGGAAATAGAACGATTGAAAAATATGTTGGATGGACCCGAACCCACAATTGCGATATCCAAAGGCAAGTGTAATAAATTCTATGAATGTGGATATAAACACCATTGTTGGCGGAATGTTCCCGAATATTCGGTGTTTGACGCATTCATTGCGTCCGTTGCGGATGATATTTATGAAAAATATGGTGCCGATTTGGTAAACGTTCCAACGGAGTTACGTGAAAAACAATTGCATTCTGGGGATATAGAAGCATTTTTGGATAATGTGGATGTTGTAAAGCCAGAGGTGTTGCGTGAATTTACGGACAAGTTGCAATGGCCGTTGTATTTCTTGGACTATGAATCTATTATGCCAGCGGTACCAATGTTTAATAATTCACGTCCATATCAACAAATTTGTTTTCAATTCTCGTTACATGTTCAGCGGACCCCAGGGGGCGAATTGGAACACTATGAATATTTACATGATGAAGCGGGAACGGATCCACGGCCAAAATTAATCAAACAACTTTTGGCGGATATAGGTGATACAGGTTCGGTCATTGTTTATAACCAAATGTTTGAACATGGTCGTAATGCGGAAATGGCGCGTGATTTTCCGGAATATGCCGATGGGCTTGGTGCGATAAATAACCGTATGCTAGATTTGTTGGTGCCTTTCCGTGAACGTGGTTTATATCGTCCGTGTCAATGTGGTGGCGCATCCATTAAACAAACATTGCCCGCTTTTGTTCCAGAAATGTCTTATGAAAATCTTGGAATTCATAATGGGGGCGAGGCGACCAATAAATTTATGGATTTTATGACGGGAAACCAAACGTCGGAAGAAACCGCACAAATGATGCATGATTTGCACGAATATTGTGGTCAAGATACCATGGCGATGGTTCGGTTGCTTGATGTAATACAATCAACCGCAAAATAGTAATTACTAAACTTTTGCTTGATGAATAGGGATTTTTTTGATATGATGCCCAACGTTGGGGGATAAAGATCCCGACATATAAAAAAAACTAAAAAACAAAAAAACGTAAGAATGGTGGCACAACGTCACCTGGGTTGATTCAGAAAGAATGAAGTTCTGAGAAACCCAATATAAAAATGGGAAGATGTGGTATTTCACCACATCTTTTTTTGTTGTTTAAACCTTGTGTGGACCAAATATGTCTCAAATATAGTTTATATTTAATACATAACCAACAAAAGGAGTGCTAAATGTCAAAATACTATCAAACATCAAATGATTACGAAATCGCGCAACGTGTCGCAAAAATTCGTCACCGTAACACTGCTTATGACCGTGCAGATGCTTATTTCAATACATCATACGGTATAAACAAAAGGCATCATCTTAATGATGTTTGCCGTCAAAAAGATTTGGGCGAAATAACCGAGGACGAATTTAACAAAACTTGTCACATGATTATTGCGGATGTTAATTTAGATATAAATCGCAATAAAAAACGTTTTTGCCGTCATTTGCGTGATTTTTTAAGAAATCGTAATCCGTATTTAGCGGCGGAAACGATAAACAAAATGGCGGAACAATACGCATGGCACGCAAGAAAGAGTCAATATCGTCGTAATTCCGCCCGAAATGGTCGTTCGTTTGAATATATCATAATGTAGTTGATACATTGAAATATGGCGCATTTTATGATATAATTGCGCCATACAGGGAGTTTAACGTGAAAGACAGAGATGAACTTATAAATTTGCTGCATGATATGTCAAAACCAGAAAGTTGGGAACAACGATATGGACGTGAACATCGGGAATTGTCCGAATTGTTTGATGACCGGTTTTCTTCGCCACAAAGTTGGCGGGGGCGACGTGAAAAAGAAGTGTCGTCATTGGTCGGCAATATGGACATGGATAAGTGCGAAAAATTCGCATCTTATTTGAATGATGTTTTTATCAAGGCGATAAGTCGTTTCGGTGTTGTTGGGTTGAATAAAAATTGGAATGAAGTCCCATTGGAAGACAAAATATTTTTGACCCAAAGTTTTATTAACAATGTTATTGATATTTTGATGGATGATATTGTTGCTGGCAGGGTACAAGTTTATAAGGGTAATGGCGAAGTTTATGACGGGGCGCGTAATCCAGGGGACGAAATGTTCGCGAATTTCGCGTTGCAAAGACCAAAAATCAATGTGAAAAGTGCCGGCACGGGTATGATGGCGGTTCAGCCCACGGGCGATGTTTTGGTAAACTATGATTTCCCGATATATCGCAGTTTTAGATGTTTCGCAATGGATTTACGACATGAAATGGCGCATATTGTGGATGTGTTGATGCCACAAATAAGCCCGCTTTCGCACGATGTTGTAAGAAACGCGGTATATTTTTACCTTGATCAAACAGAAAATGCAGAATTGTATGCAAATAATCCGTTGGAACGAAATGCAAATCTTAAGCGTGACGAATTTGCCAAGCAGTATGATGCTATGCTGCAACAATATGAATACATGCGCAAAAAAGACGCGCCAGATATCCATATGTGATTCATTTTGTAAAAGGGTTAAAAAGGTATCAGAAAAAGGGATTACAATGAGAAAAGTATTATTTATAATCAGTGCGGCAATTCTTTTACCTTTATCCCCGACGCAAGCAAAAGTGTGTGAGCTTGATACCATATATACAGAAGGTGAAATAAGCAGAACATATAATGAAGGTAGAGATAGCGCAATGCGTTACTTGGACTTTTTTATAGAAGAATGCCAGAATAAATACAAGGTGAATGATGATAAGAAAGATGTCCGTGATTTATATTGCTTTTGCTTTAGTAAATGTAAAACCAAAACAACCAATGCAGGTGAAGGATACCCGGATGAAATAACCTTTGAAGAGTATGAATCAGCAGATGGGGTAAAAGCAGCAGAGAACAGACAGAATAAGAAATGTGAAGAAGAATGCGCAGACCTGTATAAAAGATTAAAGTAGTACAAACAAAGTGAATTGGGGTGTTGGAAAAGGGTGAACAAGGACCGGTTTTGTTATTTTCCCTTGATTTTTCAAAATAAACACAATATAATGGCGGTCGCTGGATAACCCAGGACTGATTAAACATCGGTGCGTTTTGGTCCCGATTGTGATAAGGTTCCTGTCAAATGTCTGGCACAATTAAAAACCAAAAGGATTATAAAATGGCAAGAGCAGGTGCAAAACGTAGTACCCGTAAATTGAAAATCGGACGCCGTTTGGGCGTGAATCTGTGGGGTCAGGCGAAATCTCCATTCGAACACAGAAAGTATAAACCTGGGCAGCATGGTCCTAATTCCCGTGGTGGAAATATGACCGATTATGCAAAGCAGATGCGCGCAAAACAAACCTTGAAAGGTTATTATGGCAATATCGGCGAAAAGAAGTTCCGTGCATATTATTTGGAAGCAGATAATATGAAAGGCGACACCCCAGATAATTTGATTGGATTGTTGGAACGTCGTTTGGACGCCGTTGTATATCGTGCAAAATTTGCACCGACGGTTTTCTCTTCTCGTCAACTTATTAGCCACGGCCATATCTATGTCAATGGCAAACGCGTTAAAATCGCTTCTTATCAAGTAAAACCAGGTGATGTTATCACGGTTGGTGAAAAAGCGAAACAAATGCCGTTGGTTGTTTTGGCATTGGAATCTGGCGAACGTAACTGGCCGGACTATATCAGCGTGGACAGTGCGAATTTCGTTGCGACATTCACACGTGTTCCGTCGTTTGCGGATGTTCCGTATCCAGTTCAAATGTTCCCTGAATTGGTCGTCGAATTCTATTCAAGATAATAGATTTGAAAACGAAAAAGGAAAATCCGCCATCTTTGGCGGATTTTTCTTTACTTTATAAAAACCAACATACTATAATCAAAAAAGAAAAAGGTGGAAAGTTATGTCTGATAAAATTGTTTTAACTGGGATACGTCCGACGGGGAATTTGCATATTGGGCATTATTGTGGTGCTTTGATTAATAATGTCAATATCCAGAATGCCCAAGATTACAAGAAAATGTATTGCATGATTGCTGATGCCCAAGGGTTGACCGATAATTTTGATGATCCGGAAAAAGTTCGCCGTAATGTGACCGAGGTTGCTCTTGATTTATTGGCGGTTGGATATGACCCAACAAAGACCACTATGTTCATTCAATCGGAAGTTCCGGAATTGACGGAATTGACGTTTTATTATATGAATTTGGTGACGGTTGCACGTTTACAACGAAACCCAACGGTTAAAACCGAAATAAGCCAAAAGGAAAAGTTTTCCACCGGATTACCGGTTGGCTTTTTTACTTACCCTATATCACAGGCGGCGGATATAACCGCATTTAATGCAACGGTTGTTCCCGTTGGTGAAGACCAAGCGCCAATGATTGAACAGACAAATGAAATTGTGCATAAGTTTAACTCTATTTATGGGGAAGTTTTAAAGCCCGTAAAGATTGTTGTGCCGGAATCAAATTTGGCGGCGCGGTTACCGGGAACGGATGGAAATGCGAAAATGAGTAAATCGTTAAATAATTGCATTTATCTGAAAGATTCCGCGGATGAAATTGCGGCGCGTGTAAAATCAATGTTTACCGATCCAAACCATTTGCGCATTGAAGATCCCGGTAATACAAAGGATAATCCGGTGTTTATTTACTTGTCTGTATTCGCAAAACCGGAACATTTTGCCGCATTTTTGCCAGAGTATAAAAACTATGAAGAATTGGCTGCTCACTATGAACGTGGCGGTTTGGGCGATGTGAAAGTAAAAAGATTCTTGAACGAAGTATTGCAAGAGACATTGCGTCCAATTCGTGAAAAACGTGAATTGTTGGCACGTGATATTCCATCGGTAATGGAAATGTTGCGTCAAGGGACAAGAAACGCACGTGAAGTTGCCGCGGAAACGGTTGCAAATGTTAAACGGGCGATGAAGTTGAATTATTTTGAATAATTTAATAAAAAAAGGGGGAGAAAAATGGATAAAAAACAAAAGACATTCCTTGCAATAGTAATTTGTGCTTTTGGTTTAGTGCTTTTCGGTATAAACCGTTTTAGTGCGCTTGATACAATATCGGTGGGTGGTGAATGTTCGGTTTCCGTTCCAAAGGATAGGACGGCGGTGACACTTCGGGTAACCGTTACGGACAAGAGCCCCGCAAAATCTATGCAGATAGCATCTGCGAAAGTTGCCGAAATAAACGAATACCTTAAAACCCAAGATGTAAAGGTTCAAACAAGCGAGTTTAATTCGTATGAAAAAACCGAATGGAATCGTGCAACCGAAAAGTCGGAATTCGTTGGGGTTGAAACGACGATTGCGCTTGATGTATCGGCGGACAGTGTTGATAAAATAGAAACCGTATTGTCAAAATATGCGGGTCAACAAAATGTTTTCGTAACGAATTTGCGTATGTTCACCGGTGCGGAAAAGACCAAGGAAGCCATTGAATCGTGTTTGGGACGTGCGGTTGAAAACGCACGAACACGTGCAAAAGAGTTAGCAAAGGGTGATAAACGTCGTGCCGGAAAATTGCTTGCGGTATCTTATTCCACAGGAGGTTCACACAGCGTAAGCCCAATCGGGAACTTTCGTGTGATGAAAGCAATGGCCGCGATGGATACCGAAGAATCTTATGCTGGCGGTGCGCTGGTTGGCAAGGATACCGAAGTTTCGGTTCGCGTATCGGCGGTATTTGAAATCAGGTAGTTTTATGCAAGAAGAAATCAAACAATTTTTGAGTTATCTGCGTGATACAAAAAAGTATTCAAATAATACTGTTGATGCGTATCAACGTGATTTGGCAGATTTTGTTGGTTTCGTGGCGCGGTTGAATTCCGCGCCTGTTTTCGCACGTGATGCTGCCAATATGGATACGTTGGTTTTCCGTGGCTGGCTGGCGGATCGTCAAAAACGTGGTCTTTCATTTCGTTCCACTGCACGTGCAATGTCCGCGTTGCGTATATTTTTTAAGTTTTTGGCCAAGGAATACAATATAAAGAATGATATGATAGCGTTGATTTCTTCGCCAAAGGTTCCGAAAACGTTATCAAAGGCGATTACCGCCGAAGATGTTGGTGATATGAAAGGTGCTATTGCCGATTTGGATAAAGATGACCCGTGGATTGCGGCACGTGATTGGGCGTTGATTGTTTTGCTTTTTGGGTGTGGATTGCGTATATCAGAAGCGTTGGCTTTAAAAAATAGTGATGTTGCGAACGCGCCGACAAGTTTACGAATAATAGGTAAGGGGAACAAGGAACGTATAGTTCCCGTGTTGCCAGCGGTTAATAATGCCATTAAAAAATACATATCTTTACGTCCGTTTGGAAATGCGGTTGATGATAATTTGTTTCGCAGTGTGCGTGGATTGCCTATGTCACCACGTATGGCGGAAAAGGTTGTTGAAAAATTGCGTTATTATTTACAATTGCCTGATTATGTGACACCACACGCGTTGCGCCATACTTTCGCAACGGCTTTGTTGGCGGATGGTGCCGATTTGCGCAGTTTACAGGAATTGTTGGGGCATTCGTCATTGTCCACTACGCAATTATATACCAAGGTCAACACCGCGGAAATTATGAACATTTATGAACACTGTCACCCACGCGCCCAAGAAAGTGATTGACATAAAAAACAGGCAGAGTTATCATAAGGGTATGAAATTTACATTCGTAAATCTTTGTTGTTGTTGTTAACGAATTTTCGCAACTTGGTTGTTGCACCATTTTACACAAATTGTTAGTATCATAAAAACACGAAAGGATTTCATTATGCAAATAAAGCTTTTTAATACGTTGACACATAAGTTGGATGATTTTAAACCATTGGTTCCGGGTAAAATGGGAATGTACACTTGTGGTCCAACGGTATATTGGGATCAACATCTTGGCAATATGCGCACATTCATTCATAATGATTTGATTAAACGTATGTTTTTGGCACATGGTTACGAGGTAAATCATGTTATGAACATAACCGATGTGGGGCATTTGACAAGTGACGAAGACACCGGCGAAGATAAAATGGAAAAAGGTGCAGCGCGTGAAAATATGTCCGCGTGGGATGTCGCCAAAAAGTATATGGACAGATGCTTGGAAGATATGGAATCTTTGAATATTATTCGTCCGACATATACGCCACGTGCAACTGACCATATCAAGGAACAAATAGAATTGATTCAAAAATTGGAACAAAAGGGAATGACTTATGAAATCCCAGGGGATGGTATTTATTACGATACATCCAAATTTCCAAACTATGGTGTGCTTGGGGGACAAAATTTAAACGAATTGCGTGGTGGCGCCCGTATTGAAAACAATGGCAAACGGAATATAACCGATTTTGCTTTGTGGAAGTTTTCACCAACCGATACTAAACGTCAAATGGAATGGGACAGCCCGTGGGGTGTTGGTTTCCCAGGATGGCATTTGGAATGCAGTGCCATGAGCATGAAGTACCTTGGTGACCATTTTGATATCCATACTGGTGGACAGGACCATATCAAAGTTCATCATACAAACGAAATTGCGCAATCGGAACCCATAGTGGGCAATCCGTGGGTGAATTATTGGGTTCATTATGCGTGGTTGGTGTTAAAGGACGGTAAAATGGCGAAATCGTCCGGTTCGTTCTTTACGGTTCGTGGTTTAGCGGAAAAAGGATATGATCCGATGGCATTCCGTTATATGGTGCTTTTGGGACATTATCGTCAGCCAATGGAATTTTCGTACGAGTCATTGGATGCGGCAGCGGCGGGATACAAGAATATTGTTCGCAAGGTTGCCGATTTGATTAGTGCTGATGACAAGACACCGGTTGATAAGGCGGCATACGATTTGTGGCATGATAAAATGTTGGCGCCCGTGTCCGATAATCTTAAAACATCCGAAGCATTGGTCGTTTTCCAAGATTTGTTGAAAACAAACGAAGTAAATCCGGCGACAAAATTGGCACTTATAAACTTTGTCGATGATTTATTAGGTTTACAGATTATGGACCGTGCACAAAAGTTGCATGACCTTGAAAACGAACCCGCACCGGTTGAAATTCAAGAAATGGCAGCCAAACGTTTGGAAGCCAAGAAATCTCGTGATTTTGCGCTGGCAGACGAGTTGCGTAACAAGATAGATGCGCAAGGTTGGACCATTAAAGATACGGTCGATGGTTTCAAATTGATAAAAAAACAATAAAAAAATAATAAAAAGCGCTTGAATATAGCACGCTTTGTGCTATATTAAAGCACGTTGCAACAAGAGGATTTTTTATGAATTACCCATATATGCCTAAATCCACAGCTTTGTGGTTGATTGAAAATACCGCTTTAACATTTGAACAAATCGCCGATTTTTGCGGTTTACATGAATTAGAGGTTAAAAATATCGCTGATTCTGAAACCCAGAAATTACAAGGGTTGGACCCGATATTGAGTGGTCAACTTACACGCGAAAACATCAAGGAATGTGAAGCCGATCCATCGGCACGGTTGAAATTGTGTCAAACAATCATTGATGCCCAAGACAAACAGAAAAAGCAACGTGTTTATGTTTCCAAGGTGCATCGTCAAAACCGTCAACCTGGTATTTTGTGGATTTTGATGCACTATCCGGTATTGTCCAATGCACAAATTGCTCGTTTGATGCGCAGTACTTCAAAGACAATTCAAACTTTGCGTGAAACATCCGGTTCTTTGTTCCGTGGTAAAAATTCCAAAGATTTTGATGACGATGGTCATGATAAAATCGCCAATCCAATTGTTTTGGGTTTGATAAAGGAATCTGATTTATTGGAAGAAGTTGAAAAAGCCGAAAAGAAAGCGAATAAACAAAAGTAATTCGTTACTTTTTGCACTGACTTGAACTAACCATTAAATTCACACAAAACGTAAGGGGTTTTGATGACCAGAAAATTAGATGACGCAACACGTATGTTGGTTGAATCTTTGCCAGAGAATTTGCAAAAACTAGCAACATCTTCGGTTGAAAACGGTTATCTTGCACAAATGGACTTTGATGCTGCTGCTGATGCGGACGAAGTTCCCGAAGGAGAACGTCAGGAAGTTTTAGATTTCTTTAAACAAGATTTGGCTTTGGAAGTTTTTGAAACCGACGGTTACCAAAAAGAATTGGAAAAATATTACGAAGAAGACGATGAAGAAGCCGCCGATAAATACAACAAATTGCTGAATTCTGATGCGGAACAGGTTGATAGCAACGACGAAGATTACGAATATTATGCGAAACAATTGGAACGCAGCCAAACCGGTAATTTGGTTTTAGGTGTCCAAGATTCAGTTCAATCGTATTTGAAACAAATAGGAACGGTCCAGTTGTTGACCGCGGCTGGCGAAGTTGCAATCGCACAGCGTATTGAAGCAGCGTCAAGATTGATGATTTATGGCTTGTGTGAAAGCCCGATGACAATACGCGCCATGCTTGATTGGTATCAACAATTGTTGAATGAAGACGTCAAGTTGCGTTATATCATCAATTTGGAAGCAATGTATTCAAGTGATGCGGAACAAAAATCATTGGCCGCGATATCCGAAACATTAAAATCCAAGGGCGTTGATCGTGTTGACGAACTTGATGATGAAGATTTAGACGATTTGGAAGAAACCACTGTTGATGAAAGCGAAGATGACGAGGACGAAGATTTAGAAGACGAAGATGGTATCAAAAAGGATGACTGCCCACGTGGAACATCCGGTGTGCCAATTCCCGCAATGGAAGAATCTTTGAAACCAATGGTTTTAGATTTGTTTTCTAAAATCAAACGCACGTTTAACAGCATGCAGAAATTGCAAGCGCAACGTTTGGAAAACTTGTTCAATTCGTCCAAGGTTGATTCAGCATTGGAAGAAAAATACAACAAGATGCGTGTTGCCTTGTTTGAAAACGTCAGCAAAATCCGTTTGAATGATGACCGTATTTCCGAAATATTGGAAAAACTTACCGAACGTGACCAATTGTTGATGGGATTAGAAGGCAAAATGTTGCGTTTGGCGATGGCCAATAAAATCAAGCGTGACGATTTCTTGGCGGAATATGTTGGTAATGAAATAAACCGTAACTGGGTAAAGAAATTACAAAAACATAAAAGCCCAGCGTGGGTAAAATTTGCCACAAACAACGCAGCGGAAATCGCAAAGATTCAAGAAGATATTATCAATATTGCCCAGGAAACGGGTCAACCAACATCCGAATATAAAAATGTTGTGAAACTTGTACGCCGTGGTCAAGACGAAGCGGCAAGGGCAAAGCGTGAAATGATTGAAGCGAACTTGCGTTTGGTTATTAAATTCGCGAAAAAGAACAGTACACGTGGTTTGGGACTTGATTTGTCCGACTTGGTCCAAGATGGTAATATCGGTTTGATGAAAGCGGTGGATAAATTTGATTATCGTTTGGGTAATAAATTTTCTACATATGCTACAAACTGGATTAACCAAGCGATTTTGCGTAGTATTGCCGACCAAGCACGTACAATCAGAATTCCGGTTCACATGATTGATAACATACATAAAATAAACCGCGCATCGCGTCAGTTTATGCACAAGTATGGTCGTCAACCAACAGCCGAAGAATTATCAAAGATTATCTATTTGCCGGTTGATAAGATTCACAAGGCAATGAAGGTGAATTTGAAACCAATTTCTTTGGAAGCGCCAATGGGAACCGAAGACGACAGTTCACGTATGGAAATCATTGCGGACGAAACCGCAAAGAATCCTTTTGTGGCGGCAACCCAAAAGAATTTGCGCAAGGTTTTAACGCAAATCTTGTCGGAATTGGACCCCAAGGAAGAAACTGTTTTGCGTCAACGTTTTGGTATGAGCAACAATAAAACTTGCACATTGGAAGAAGTCGGGGAATACATTGGTGTTACCCGTGAAAGAATCAGACAGATTGAGCAAAAAGCACTTAGCAAATTAAAGCACCCAATACGTGCAAAGAAATTGCGCAGTTTCTTGGAAGATTAAAACGAACCGCCGATTTTTCGGCGGTTTAAATTTTCTTGAAAGTTTATGTTGTGTAAAAATAGTTTTTTTCCTAAGATTAAACTTATGAAAAATGAATCAGAGATAAAGTTAGATAAACCGATTGTTATGGTTGGGCTTATGGGCGCGGGAAAAACAAGTGTTGGTCGCGCATTGGCGTATCGCCTTGGGGTCCCGTTTGTCGATTCGGACAAGGAAATAGAACGTGCCGCAGGGTGTAGTGTCGTTGACATTTTTTCGTTATATGGTGAAAAGGAATTTCGTCGTGTTGAACAAAGTGTCATCTTTCGCTTGCTTGATACCCAACCCACACCAAAGGTTTTATCCACGGGCGAGGGCGCTTTTATTACCCCGAAAATCCGTGAAAAAGTTTTGTCCCAAGCAATCACAATTTGGTTGAAAGCCGATTTAGATTTGCTTGTTAAACGGACAAAATCAAGGGACACCAGACCACAATTATTGCATACGGATAGCCGAAAAATCCTTGCGCAATTGATTGAGGAACGGTATAACACATACGCAAAGGCGGATATAACCGTTGAAACATTTGATGAAAGTTTGCGTAAAACTTTGGACAAGGTTATGGATGCATTGCGGAACTATTTAAAAACAAAGGAAGAAAAACATGAGTAAATTTTTAAAGGAATTTCGTGATTTTGCAGAACGTGGCAATGCTATCGATATGGCTATCGGTATCATCGTTGGGTCCGTTATGACCGGTGTTGTGAATTCTTTGGTAAAAGATGTTATCATGCCCCCAATAGGGTTGTTGATTGGTGGTGTTGATTTTTCACAATGGTTCTTTGTCTTGGCAGGTGGTGCGGATAAAACATTCAACACAATTGCCGAAGCCCAAGCTGCGGGTGCAACAACTTTGAATTTGGGTGTGTTTTTAAATACCGTTATCAGCTTTATTATCACAATGTTTGCTGCGTTCCTTATTGTTCGTACCGTGAACAAGATGAAGAGCAAAAAAGCGGTCACAACACGTGCATGTCCATATTGTAAGTCCACGGTTGATATGACGGCGACAAAATGCCCGCACTGCTGTTCATCTTTGAAGGCCGAGGAAGTAAAACCAGCCGAGGAAAGCGATTTTTCCAAAGGTTTGACTAATTTGAAAAAGATTGCTAAATCAAAAATATCAAAAATTAAAAAATAAAAAACCGGTCATTTAGACCGGATTTTTATTTTGTTTTTTCTTGTGGTTTGCTTAATAAAAACAATGATTGCTTACAAGTTTTGTCTCCTGGAAACTCTTTAATAAACGTTGTGATTAGTTTCATAAAATCGGTTTTTTTAAAGCCCTTTTTTGTTTTATAATAATTGTTATCATCTTTTTGATAAAGAATATCGCTGGAAAGTGGTCTAACCCAATATCCAATATTGCCATCAGTATCTTTGATACGATAACATACATAACAATGCCCATAGTCAAAAGAAGAGAATTCCATTTTGCTTAAATCTGGATTTGGAAAAACAATGAAGTCAAACCGGTCTTGGACAGATATCATAGCATGTAACTCCGCTACTTTGGTAAACCTTAGTGATATATTGTTTAAAAATAGTCCCATGATATCGCGTATATTGTCATTATCAAAATTCATTCCACGATATTCTGTTAATGGGAGATTGTTTCTATAAACCCCCGCATTATTTATTACTATATAATCTGATAGATTATAATCGTATTCAAATTCAAAATTTGCCATTTTTCATCCTTTTGTTTTTCTTATGTGTTATAAGTAGCACAAAATAATAAAATGTCAATGTGCTTTTGCGAAAAATATGGATGAAAGAATTGCTCGTGTCGTCTGTCAGATAAATGTGCCGTGATGGGACCACTTCCAATCGTAAGACCCGAGCGGAGTAAACCTAGGTTCGGACACATAATATCGCATCGTGAATCTAAAAAACCGCCCCGAACGGGGCGTTTTTTTTAGAATGTTTTGTTGCCTTTTCTTTATTGTGTGTTATATTTTCGCCAAAAGGGGTGTAAAATGGCATTAAAGAAAATAAATGAATCTATTGTTCAAGATATAATTTGCGAATTAAAACAAGATAAAGTTTTTGTAGAATGGGCAAAAAACAACAAAGATATCAAAGGTTTTAAGTTTAACGATGTTGATTTCGCGATACTTAAACAAACCCACTTTACTGTTTATCCTGATAATTACACAATAAAATTTGACTGGTTCAAACATAGAAATTTGGCGGGGGTCAAGGAACTTTACGAAATCGCCAAGGCAAAATTAGACGAACCGGATTACAACGACAAAATGAACAAATACAAAGAAGAATTGAAAAAAGTTCTTGATAGACGTTGGAACAAGGACGAAGATGCGCCGATGCCAGCATGGGGTGTCCCGTCGTTAGGTCGTTAATAGTGAACATAAAAGACGTCCCTTTTGGGGCGTTTTTTTGTGCTATTTAGGTAAACGTCTTGACAATTTTTTGTTTGTGTTAATAATATGGTGAACAAAAAGGATAAAGTATGAAAAAACAGGGCAAAAAAGCGATAAAATCTTATAATCCACGTCGGTATTGTTCTATGAATGTCATGTATGATTACGGAGAAAAAACATTGCATTACAAAGATGGTAGCACAAAACGTATGGAAGTGTTGGCAGAAGAGTCAGGAAAAATCGCCACAGATATGTGCAATGAATTTTATTTCGCGAAAACAAAACATAACCCAGATGAGCTCAACGGGCAATGGAAAATTATATTTGATAAATATGCGCCTGTGATGGATGTTAACCATGCTGAATATGTTGCCGAATATTTAATAGCGAATAATATTGCACGTCGTGGTGAACCGTTACATTGCAGTACCGCGCTACAAAAAATGAAAAAGTTTTACAGAAAAGATACAAAACGTCATTTGATGCTTTTTTGTCAAAGAGACATTACCGAGTGCAAAATAACGGATTTATCTTTTGGCAAAAATAGTGAACACAATTTAGCGTACTTTTTGCACCACAAATATGGCATTTTGTTATTAAACGGCAATACCTATGATTATTGTCAGAAAAAGATTGCAGAATACAGTGCGTATGGGAACGGGTGGTATGAAAAAGAGTTGCAACACTATAAAAACTTATTGAAAAAATTTTATGTTGCCGATACAAAAACTCGTTAAGAAAATGAACAAAGCGCCCCGAATGGGGCGTTTTCAATTTGTTTGATAAAAAACTTGAAAATCGTATATTTTCGTGATAAACTTTGCTTCGCAAATGGCGGATGTAGCTCAGCTGGTTAGAGCGTCGGTTTGTGGTACCGAATGTCGCCGGTTCGAATCCGGTTATCCGCCCCAGAATTCAAAAAGCACCCGAAAGGGTGTTTTTTTGTCGTTTTATTCGGTTAATTCATATGATGCTTCTATCAAATTTTGAATGTTTTTTATCGGTAATGTGCTATCTAACAACATTGTAATCCAATGGTTTTTGTTCATATGGTATGCTGGTAAAATACCTTTTACACCATGAAAGAATTCTGCATCGCTCGTTTTTACATTTATAATATCAATATCACCATCGCCATCTAGTTTCAAGGTACTGCGTGGGACGGTACCAATTAAGGCAAACCATTTATTGTTGTTTTTGTGTCTGAATATGCAATATGTTGGATAACGCCGCCACAGATATTCTGGGCTGGCGTTATATTTTTTATCTATGAATTTTATAATTTCCTGTTTCATTGTATTTGTTCATTGGCCCAGTCTTTTAATTCCGTGGTGGAAACAGAAGTTGGAAATCTTTTACCTGTTAGAACTCTTGCATTTGGTGCCAATGATTGCAGATTTGCACCGTAGTCCCCGATACCGCTGCTGCCCGATGTGGCAAATGGAATCACTGTTTTGCCAGCGAAATTATAACTTTCGATAAATGTGTCCATGATGGATGGTTCTCGTCCCCACCAAATTGGAGAACCAACAAATATTATTTTATATTGTGATATATCATCTATTTTTGATGAGATTGTTGGTCTGGAATTCATGTCATTCATTTCAATTGAAGAACGGCTTTGATCGTTCTGCCAATTCAAATCATCGGATGTATAGGGTTGATCCGGAATAATTTCGAACAAATCGGCATCAATTGCGCTTGCTAGTTTTTCCGCCACAGACTTTGTATTACCCGTGGCACTGAAATAAGCAATTAATATTTTATCATTTACCATATTGGTTTCCTCGGCTTTTGCTGTTGTAAATATAGTACACATCAATACTAAAATAGATAACAATTTTTTCACAGTATTCCTTTTTTTATTTCAAATTTGTTTTAAAGAATTGTTCCATTTTATCAAATGGTATTTTTTCCATATTGTCATATAAATCAACATGGTTTGCATTTGGGATAATCATCAATTCTTTGTTGTCGCCAGTAAGTTTTTTGAATGCGTCTTCGCTAAAATAGCGACTGTGGGCATTTTCACCATGTATCAATAATACAGGTGTGCGAATTTCGTGTGCATATTGTAATATCGGCATATTGATAAATGACAAAGAACTTGTTTTGTTCCATCCACCATTTGAATTCAATGAACGTTTATGATATCCACGTGGTGTTTTGTAATACGCATAATAATCTTTGACAAATTGTGGCGCATTATCTGGTAAAGGATCAATTACACCCCCCGCTAAATCATATTTGTCGTTTTTATAATCAATAGTACGTTGATTATTCAATGACTTTTTGTTCGCGAAACGCGCTTCTTCATTATCATCCGCATCAAAATAGCCATTTGCGGTTACACGTGTCATATCATACATTGTTGATGCAACGGTTGCCTTTATACGTGTGTCCATTGCCGCCGCATTGATTGCCATGCCACCCCAACCACAGATTCCAATAATACCGATTTTATCAGTATCAACATCTTTGCGATTTGCCAGATAATCAACAGCAGCGGAAAAATCTTCGGTATTTATATCAGGTGACGCAACATAACGAACTTTGCCACCACTTTCACCTGTAAAAGATGGATCAAAAGCCAATGTTATAAATCCACGAGATGCCATTTCTTGTGCATATAAACCAGAAGATTGTTCTTTAACTGCACCAAATGGACCAGATACCGCGATTGCCGGCATTTTTTCTGCTGTTTTATTTTTGGGTATGTACAAATTACCAGTCAATTCGATTCCATATCTGTTATGAAAATGAACCTTTTGCATTACAACATTTGGATTTTTAGGAAATACATTATCCCATTTGTTGGTTGAAAATATTGAATAACCAAAGATTCCCAATATAATGATTGTTGATATTATTATCCATTTCATTTTATGCCTCCCTTTCTTTCTTGCAATATACAAAATATACGAAAGTTTTGCAAGGGAATAACCAGGTGTTTTTTGTTTGGACATATTTGGTCGTGGGTTCCGTGAAACGTTGTTTTTCTGTTCACCTTGGTCCACAAAAATATTAAAATGGGGTATGAAAAAAATAATTAAAAAGAGGAATAAGTATGAAACTTTGTATTTATCGTGGAACTAATGAAATAGGTGGTAATTGTGTTGAAATCGCGTCAAAAAAAACACGTATTTTGATGGATGCGGGGATACCGTTAATATCAATGGAACAACGTGATGTTCCATTGGACGAATATCGTGTACCATGTTCGGGATTGTATAAAAATTGTGGTAAAAATGATTCACCAGTAAATGCAATTTTTATCAGTCACGGGCATCCCGACCACTATGGTATGTTGCCAATCATAGACCCGAAAATTCCGGTGTATATGTCAAAAACTTTGCACCAGATTTTGTTAAAAATTCAACCTTTGCTGCCGGGGAAGTTTGATATTTCCCATCTTGATATTCGTGACATAGAACCAAATGAAACGGTTAAGGTTGGTGATGTCTATGTCACTGCGCGTGCGGTTGACCATGCGCCCGCCGCATTTGCATATGAAATAGAACACAACGGCAAGCGTGTTGTTTATACGGGGGATATTCGGTTCCATTCCAACCAAAAATATAAATCGTGGAACTTGGCAAAGAAAGCCAAGAATCCCGATTATCTGATTATGGAAGGAACCCGTCTTTCGCGCCCAGAATCGCGTGAAAAATACCCAACGGAAAATGCGGTATGTCGCGGAATTAAAAAATTGATTGCGAATTCCGGTAAATTGACATTTATAAGTTTGTCTTCGCAAAATCTTGACCGTTTGGTATCGGTAATCAAGGCGTGTCGTGCAACGGGGAAAACGTTTGTGATTGACCCTTATACGGCGGCATTGTTTGATATATTCCATGAACTTAGCCCGAATTTTCCACGTGTTGGGGATGTATCTTGTGTGCGTATTTATTATGGCGTAAGTGACGCAATGGCAAAGCGTATGAAAGATGCGGGGTTATTTTATACACATAAAATGCAAAAGATTACCAAGGAAGAAATCGCCGATAACCCCGACAAGTTTGTTATAAAATATAACTTGAAACTTGCGCAATATTTGGTTAAAAATGTTATCAAGGATTACGATTTTATTTATTCCATGTGGCATGGGTATATGGAACGGAGTAATATGTGGAATCGTTATAAAAAACATTTAACGGAAATCCACACTTCGGGGCATGCGGCGGTTGCTGATTTACAAAAATTTGTAAAGCGGATAAAGCCGAAAAATCTTGTTCCAATTCATACCGAATGTAAAAATGAATATGTAAATATATTCAAGGGACAAAATGTAATTGTACTTGATGATAACAAAAGCAAAAGGATATAAAATGACACGTGCTTTATCAAAAAAGTTTTTTAATGAATTTTATTCTGGTAAATATAAGCCATTGAAGGAACTTATAAATGCCGAGGGGGCTTTTAAATCACGTTTTATGTTCAATTTGCGTGGCAATCAAGTAATGGTTTATTGCAAGGGGCATCGCGCTGTTATTATTGAAGAGGGTAAGAATGATCTAACACTTACCGGTGCTTTTTATACAAAAGAATTGCAAGCGTTTATAGAGACGGAACTTGGGTTGGAAACAAAAATTGATGAAATCAAAAAGAATGAAGGAGATGACAAGTTGTATAAAAAACTTGTCCTTATAAAATCCGTTAAATTCGGCGAAGCAGAATGGAAAAAATTCTTGTCCTTGGTCGCAGATGGTATTGAAGCGATAGAGACATCACAAGAAAAAGATGCCCAACAAAGAATTTGGTATGAAAACAATGTATCAAATATTGCGAATACATCTGATTACGTAATCATAGATACTGAATATGATACCCCGAAAAGTGGTCGGTTTGATTTGGTGGCATTGCATTGGGATGACCATAACAAAAAACCAGGCCTTGCCATTATTGAATTGAAATATTCAAATTGTTCGGTTGGAACTTCCCAAGGTCCAACTATAATAAAGGAAAAAACGGGAGAAATAAAAAACACCACCGCAATATGTGGGCATTGGAATGGGTTTCATGATTATGATTTAATAAAAAAATCATCCCGTGAAAATAGTGAGGAATTAAAAGATTTTACAAAAATGTTTTGGCAATTATTCGCGCTAAAAATGTATAACCCAGACAGAACAATAGACAAAGGTTTGTTGGATACATATTGCCCGAATGGTAACCCAGATGGCGATTGGGAAACGACAAATTGGGATAATATGGAAAATATGATAGATATTGAACGTCCAATTATGTTTATATTCGCATTGGCTAACTATAATATGGCATCTACTGGTATTACTACGCAAATCAAAGAAATAAAAAAGATAGAAGCTGAAAACAAAGATAATAGTAAAAACTATGAGTTACGATTTGGTATATCTACGTTTTTGGGATACGGGTTGTTTGATGCTGGGATGTTGAATTTAAAGCAAGCGAAGAAATTTATTAGTGTTTTTCGCAGAAAGACAAATTATTGGAAAAGAAAAATTAATAGAAAGAAATGATACCACGCCCATACGGGCGTTTTTATTTGCTTGAAAAGTGGGGGCTTTTTTTAGTATTTTAATGTTGTAATGAAAAAAGAACTGTTTGATTTTTTGAACACAGATTTGCAATTCGTTCGAGGGGTTGGTCCCGTGTTGGCGTCACGATTTAATGATTTGCTTGGTGGACGCAGGGTGCTTGATTTTTTGTTGCATATTCCATCTTATATCAAAGATCGTGAAATTGTTGATACGGTTGCATCGGTGGAACCGGGCGAGGTTATAACCATAAAACTTCTTGTCAAAGCGCACAAGATAGGTCGTGCGTTTGGGCGTCGGCGCAGTCCCACGCGATTCATTTGTGCGGATAAACTTGGAAAACAGGTTGTGATTCAATTTTTCAATTCTTCGTATATGGATTATTGGGTGGAAAAATTGCCGATTGGTTCGTGGCGAATAGTAAGTGGTAAACTTGATCGTGGTGCAACACCAACAATAAGCCATCCCGATTTTGTAGAAGAACCAGAAAAGGCGGATAAAATCCCCACACTGCAAGCGATTTATCCGTCGGGCGAGGGTATAACCCAAAAAACATTTTTAAATATAAGGCAGCAAGTTTTTGAACGTCTTGATGCCATATTAGCATCGGGGGGCGAAGACGAACGCGTTGTGGAATTTTTCAATGCGTTGCGTGCGACACACTTTGCGGAATCAAATGCCAATTTGATGCCTAATGCCGATAATATTATGAAGTTGGCATATTTTGAATTGTTGGCACACCAAACGGCAATCGCAATAAGCCGAAGGGAAAGGAACGATGAACGTCATCGTCGTATTGTGCGTCAAAAGAAGTACGAACTTTTACCGAAATTTTATGCGGCGTTACCATTTGATTTAACAACGGGACAAAAACGCACAATTAATGAAATTGCGGACGATATGTCAAAGCCCGTTCCAATGATGCGTCTTGTCCAAGGTGATGTTGGATGTGGTAAAACCATGGTTGCCATGGCGGCATGTGTTATGATGGCGGAAAATAAAGCGCAAACGGCGTTGCTTGCCCCAACGGACACTTTGGCACAACAACATTACGCAAAATTAAAACCATTGTGTGCCAAATTGGGTTTGGAATGTGTGTTGTTGACCGGACGTGACAAGGGTGTACCACGTCGTGAAAAACTTGGGTTTATTCGTTCGGGGTTCGCGCGATTGGTTATCGGAACCCATGCGTTGTTTTCCGAAGATGTGACTTATAAAGATTTAGGATTGGTTATAATAGACGAACAACACAGATTTGGCGTTGCCCAACGTGAAGCGTTGCGTCAAAAAGGGAATAACCCCGATGTGTTGGCTTTGTCCGCAACACCAATTCCACGAACGCTTTCCATGACAGTTTACGGCGATATGGATGTTTCCATAATAAATGAAAAGCCCGCGGGACGTTTGCCTATAAAGACAACAAAGTTATCCGTGACACGTGTTAATGAATTAGTGGAACGTTTGCGGGGACAGGTTGCCGCCGGTGCAAAGGTGTTTTGGGTGTGTCCGCTTGTCCAAGAATCCGAAGAATCTGATATGACAGCCGCCCAAGCAAGATATGACGAATTGTGTAAAGTATTTAAAGGCGTTGGTTTGGTGCATGGTCAAATGCCTAAAAAAGAACGCGATGTGATAATGGAAAAATTTGCCAGCGAAAAATCGGATATGCAAATACTTGTTGCCACAACGGTTATTGAAGTTGGCATAGATGTTCCCCAAGCGTCAATCATAGTTATAGAAAATGCGGAAAGGTTTGGATTGGCCGCATTGCACCAATTACGTGGGCGTGTTGGTCGTGGCGGAACGCAATCGTTTTGTGTGTTGCTTTACGGACGAAATGTTTCGCCAGACGGCTTAAAGCGCCTTGATGTTTTGACCGAAACGGATGATGGGTTTGTTATTGCCGAACAAGATTTAATGATGCGTGGGGTGGGGGAATTGCTTGGCACACGTCAAAGTGGTTGGATAAATTATTTCTTTGTTGATTATCGCCAGCATCGTGATTTGTTCAAATTGGCAATCAAGGCCGCCGGGAATATGACGGAACTTGAACCATGGGTCAAAGATTTAATGTTTATATTTAATCGCACAACAACATTGGGGGCATAGTGAAAAAGGCGATAGCACTTTTGGTTGCTTTGTTTATATCAACGCCGGTTCTTGGTGCGTCCATAATTAGCGATACCGAAATACAATCGGTTATTGGCGATTTAATAGAACCAGTTGTAAGTGCCGCAAATTTGGATGTGGCGCGGACGAAATTACATATTGTTGCGGATGACGATTTTAACGCCTTTGTTATGGGGGGCGAAGATGTTTATATTTACACCGGTCTTTTGACACGAATAAAAACGCCGAATGCGTTGCGTGCGGTTGTTGCACACGAATTGGGACATACGATTGGTGGGCACATGGCACAATTATCCGAACGTATGGCAGCGGAAATGAAACGCACAATGCTGATTCAGGCATTGGGACTGGGGTTGATGGTGGCTGGTGGTAATTCGTCGCTTGGTGCTGGTGTTATGGCGGGTGCAACGGGTATTGCACGTCAGTCGGTTTTGTCTTTTTCAAGGGACGAAGAACGTATGGCGGATAACCTTGGACTGGATTTGATGGTGCGTGCAAATTATGACCCAAAAGGTTTTGTGGAAGTTTTTGAGCAAATGCGTGATATGACGGGATACACGGAAACTAAAATTAACCCGAATAATGTAAACCACCCGTTGACAAGTGAACGTTTGGCAAATGTTCGTGAAAAAATAGCGGGGTTAAAGGACAACCAAAAATATAAAAGCGATAAACAGATAAAACCAAGATATGATTTAGTGCGTGCTAAATTGATTGGGTATCTTGATAATTTTGATCGTGTAAAAACATTATATCCGTATTCCGATAAAAGTGATGCGGCTATTTACGCGCGTGCCATTGCAAATATGCGTGGTGGAAATTTATCGGGCGCAACGGTTGGTGCAAAAACATTGGTTTCCCGTGATTCAAAAAATCCATATTTTTATGAACTTTTGGGCGATATAGAATATAAATACGGACATTATGACGATAGTGTTATTGCATACGAAAAAGCGTTGGAAATCTTGCGTTCGGCACCACAAATTGAAACGGCATTGGCTTTGGTGCTTGCCGAACGAAACAAACCAGGCGATAAAGAACGTGCAACCGAATTATGTAAGAAATCGCTGTTGGTGTCACCAGAACCAATGACTTATTTTGTTTTGGCACGGACATACGGTGAACAGGATGGGCGTTTTGATTGGGCGATGGCGGAATATTATGTGATGCAGAAAAATATGGACAAAGCGAAACAGCACGCGCGTCGCGCAAAGCAACGTCTTAATCCCGAAAGCCCAGAATATATTAAATCAAATGATATTTTGAAAAACTAATCCAAAACTTGTTTTTGTAATTCAATCAGTTTTTTACAACCGTCCGCTGCAAGCGCCATAAGTTCGTTTATTTGCGATTGGTCAAACGGATGTTGTTCGCCGGTTGCTTGGATTTCAATGAATTTTCCATCTTCGGCAACAACAAAATTAGAATCAAGTTCCGCAACGCAATCTTCGTCATAATCTAAATCAAGAATCAAATCACCATTCCAAAGCCCCGCACTTACAGCGGCAACGTGTTCTTGGATAGGGTTTTCTTTTATGCGGCCTTGGTCCATTAACCAACGAACAGCTAAAACAAGTGCGACAAAACCGCCCGTTATACTTGCGCAACGGGTGCCACCGTCACCTTGGATAACATCGCAATCGATTGTGATTGTGTGACGACCAAGTTTTTCCATGTCAACAACACTGCGAAAAGCACGTCCAATTAAACGGGAAATTTCCGCACTGCGATGATCCTTTAACATTGTTTCGCGACCTTTGCGCATACTGTTTGCGCGTGGCAACATGGAATATTCGGCCGTGACCCATCCGCCAGTTTTGTTTTGTTGGCGTTTCCATAATGGTTGGTTTAAGTCAACGCTTGCGGTGCATAAAACCTGGGTTCCACCCATTTTAATTAAACAAGAACCTTCGGCCCACTTGTTGACGCATGTTTCCATGGAAACGGGACGCATTTGATTTTGTTTTCTAAGTGACGGACGCAACATAATCGTATTCCTTTTGTAAAATTCTTTGGCAAGTATAGCTAAAATAAGCATAAATGCAATTTTTTTGTTGCATATTGGGTTATTATTTTGCATAATGCAACCATGTTAGCGCAAGGTATATAAAGAGATATGAAAAATTTGTGCAAAAAATCTTCGTTGTAAACTGTGCGACCATGAAAATTAATCACGGGCGCACAGTTTTGGCGTCCGTTTTTTTTAACAAAAAAGAAAAAGGGTAAAAAATGTCTGAAAATACAGCAATGTCAACAAACGAATTAGAAGCGCGTTTGCAAAAGGCCGAAAATATACGTATTCGTGATGGTGTTGTTTGGAAAGATAAATTTGACAGAACACATACCATTGAAGAAGCACGTTCGTTGGCTGATGGAACAGCGGTCAAATTGGCTGGTCGTGTGACCGCGTTGCGTTGGTTGGGTAAGTTGATGTTTGGACGTATTTACGACATTAACGGCGAAATTCAGTTTTCAATGTCCCGTGAAGAATTGGGCGAAGAAAATTACAAGTTTATGAAGGCAAACGTTGATATGGGCGATTTTGTCGGGTTGACCGGTGAATTGTATCATACCACGGCGGGCGAATTAACCGTGCGTGTGTCGGCGTATGAAATTTTGTCCAAGGCATTGCGTCCGTTGCCGGAAAAGTTCCACGGGCTTACCGATATGGAAACACGTTATCGTCAACGTTATTTGGATATCATTTCCAATCCAGAATCACGTAAGGCGTTGTTGGGTCGTTTCAAAATGACACAAAATTTGCGTGAATTTATGAACAGACACGGTTTCTTGGAAATTGAAACACCAATTATGCAAAATATTGCATCGGGTGCGGCGGCACGTCCGTTTACAACACACCACAACGCACTTGATGCCGATTTCCAGTTGCGTATTTCACCAGAATTGTTTTTAAAGCAAGCAATTGGTGCGGGTTTTGATCGTGTTTACGAAGTTGCCAAAGATTTCCGTAACGAAGGTATGGATGCGATGCATTTGCAAGAATTCACAATGATTGAATGGTATGCCGCATATTGGGATTACAAGCGCAATATCCAATTCACATGGGAAATGGTCCAGGAACTTATCCAAAAGGCACGTGGAACGTTGCAAATTGAATACCAAGGTACCAAGTTAGATTTCAGCAAATATGAAATGATTGACTATACCGCCAAGATGAATGAATTGTTCGGGTGTGATATTTTGGAATTTAATGATGTCAATGTGTTGCGTCAAAAGTTGGTGGACGAGGGGATGTTCCCAATGTCCGAATTGGAAGATTTAAAGTCCGTTCCAACATTGGTGGATTACGTTTACAAGCGCAAAATCCGCAACAATATTGTTCAACCTACATTCTTGTATAATTATCCTACTTACATGGTGCCTTTGGCGCGTCATAATAGTGAAGATGATCGTCGTTTAGATATGTATCAGTTATTGGTTGCGGGTGGTGAAATGTGCAAGGGATATTCAGAATTAGTGAACCCTATACACCAATTAAAAGCATTTGAAGACCAAGCAAAGAACATAGCAAACGGCGATGACGAAGCGTTTAATCCGGACAACGACTTCGTTCGTGCAATGGAACATGGGTTCCCACCGATTTCCGGTGTGGGTATGGGAATTGATCGTTTGGCAATGATTGTGTTTGATCAACCAACCGCACGTGACGTTGTTTTGTTCCCGATTATGAAATAATGGACAAGGTGATATGCAAACACGAAAAGATATAGACGTAACAATTTTAACCGCTGACCATGATAGGCGTAATTTGGAATACATAAACCAAGAAACCGCCAAAGGTCGTATCAATGAAGTCACGGCGGAATATTTGCGACGTCTGTATTCGGATGGTATGAGCCGATTTCGTGATGTGTTTCATATTTTGGGTAAATGTTTTGGGGCGCCCAAAACGGCGGTGACGGAATATGACCCACAAACCGATAGTGTGGTTGATAAATCCATAAAAATAGCCGATATAAACCCATTGGGTTGTTATTTGGTGAACCACCGTTTGGACGCGGACCCAATGCGTAACCAATTCTTTACCGTTGGTGTCGCGCACAAGGTTGATTTGTCCGTATCATCAATTGTGACGGTTATTGTGGCCGCACAAAAAGATGTTCGTCGGTCAATAGATAAACTTACCGGAAAATATTACAAGTTTTATACCGAAGATGTCATAGAGTCGGCTTTTGACGTAATCAGCGAAGCGTATGGTGAAAAATATGCCGAAAAAATCGTAAAAAAAATAAGAAGTGTATTTGCCGAAAAATACGTGACCGAAGCCGCCGAAGAAATATTGTTGATGATTGATAAAGATGACAAGAAACTTGCGGTGAATTTGGTTCGTGCGTTGGACAAGATAAAACGTCCGTATGCATATTTAAATGACGTGTGGCGTGTAAAATGTTTGTTTGACCTTATACCCCAAGCACGAACATTTATTGAACGTATTTGCGATTTGATGCCCGAACGCATATTGTCCGTGCGTGATAAGTTTTATGATATAAGCAATCCGCGTAATTATCGTGATTCCAAAATTATCGTGAATATTGGAACCAAGGACAAAGTTATACCAATGGAAATTATTTGTCAGGTTAGAACGTTCTTTGAATTTGAACGTAAAACGCACGATTATTATGAAACAATTCGTAAAAATACGGATTCACAAAATGCCGATGCCGAAGAACATCTTTCGGAATTTATGGAAAACGGAATCAAACAATATAATCAAATGATATGTAAATGTTTGGACGATTTGTTTGATAGAGTGGGGTGGAATATTTTATACAGCCAAGGTGGCGATGTTTCCATGTTCGAAGGTTTTCCACGAGAATGTAAATTGTATTATCCGCCAAAGATTTTGGAAGCGATTTCATCCAAACTTGTCGCGGCGGTTAAAAACGAAGTTTTCCATATAACCAATTCATCATCCAAATTGGACAAAACGCAGGAAATAGCGATTTTCCGTTTTATGGCGCGGTTTATTTTGGTGTCGGCATTACCGTATAATAAATCGGGTTGGACGGTCCAAGGAAACAGTTTAGCGGTTAAATTATTCAATTTTGTTATGAATGAAGTTTATCGTTATTACAACAATAAAAAATAGATTTGGGATAAAAATCCGTTGGTTTTTATTTGCTTGCTTTAATATTCAA